>Ga0247833_1000589_pt1 | contig 65441 bp, 39 predicted proteins | sample LaCruzMarch2015__7_FD_187117 | JGI IMG/M metagenome (GOLD analysis project Ga0247833, IMG submission 187117) | Freshwater microbial communities from meromictic Lake La Cruz, Castile-La Mancha, Spain - LaCruzMarch2015_8m | ecosystem: Environmental > Aquatic > Freshwater > Lake | place: Spain...
TCACAAAGTCTCCGATGACCTCGTCGTATACATCATCGTAGTCGGCTAAATATTGCGGATCATCGGATGGTAGATTGCAGCGTCTTTCTGCATCTTCCTGGCACTCATCCGTAAACCCTTCGAAGTGAACGCGGTACGGCCCAAACTCCTCTACACCAACCTCGTCAGGACTCAATGACTGTACGAAATCTTCTATTTCACCTTCATATTGACTGTAATCTGAGGCTTCGTCTAGATTGCTTCTAGCTTTCCAAAACTCTTGGCCATCTGGCTTAACATCATCAGACGGGCGTAGTTTATAATTGAATTTGCGCTCTATCTCGTTATAGATTTTAGTAGCGAAACCTTTACGGCGATAATCAGGGTGAACTACAATATCTTGCACTGATGCACTCCGGTCATCGTCCCATTCATTATCTTTTGATATCTCACCGCCTGCAATCTCTTTCCCGTCACGCACAACTACAAACGAGTGTCTTGGTACGCCACCTTTTTTCCAGGTTCTAAAATTGATTGTCGTGGTAGGCTTACTTTCAGTTTCTTTAAGCTTCTTACCCTGTACGGCTGTGGTCTTGTCGGGTTCATCAGCGAGTCCAACCTTTGCTCTAGGCATAAACTTGTTGATTGACTTCCGTGTCAAAGGACCCAAGATACCATCAAGGTCAAGGTTAGCACCATACTTCTTATTCAAGTGTTTCTGAATCTTAAGCACTGCTGCTTTTCTATCTTCGGTTTCGTTTACCGGGTCGTAATCTTCATTCGTGTCGTCGTCATCTTTGTCATCGTCGTCACGGTAAGGCAGGCGAACATTCTTGTAGCGTTCAGGGTCGTAGGGCTTGATCTCTTTCGGTTTTTTGGGTTCTTTCGGTTTGTTGGATTCTGGGCCTCTCCAGCCGCGCTCCCAAGCTTCCGCACCTTGTTTCATCGCTAGGTTGACATTTTTACCTCTTTTTCGGGCCTCGCGAGCAAAGTGACCAATAACCTCCTGCTTGGTAGTGTATGCTTCATCAAGTTTTGCGTCCTCTTTAAAGAGTCCGCGCTTGAAACGTTCCCATTCAGCCTTCAGTGCGTCAGACGCCGCTTGCTTCTCGTATTGTGTTGCTGCAATCTTTTTATCTAGTTTGGTGACTTTGGGCTTGTTTATTTCTTCGGGTCTAATATTAAATTTCTGCATCAGCTTGTTGATGATATTAGTAGCCGATTCTATTTCACCCTGTGTTCTACCTGAGGTATTCTTTAATTTGAGAATCTGTTGAATAGCACCGTCACGGTCGAGTGCTTCGTTTAAGGTAGTATCTATATTACCGTTTTCGATACCTGCTTTCTCGAATTTTCTGAGTATAGGATGATCTTTCGGAAGATTATCATATGGGCCCATTGTTCTATAGTTATAGTTGCCATCATGAAAATTTATATATCCCCTGATTATTACTCTTCCATATGCTGGTTCTAGATCCTGATGCACAAATGCAACACTATCGCCTGCTTTGAGGTAACCGTCTTTGTCGATAGTAAATCTAGCTGAGCCATACTTGTTATTACGAGCCAATGACTTTAATATATTGATTTTAGGATTAGCATGAATGATTTCTTGTGAACGGTATTCAGTTAGGTCATAGTCTTCAAACTCTTTTGATAATCTTTCAGCTAAATGGTCTAATTCTACGGTAGGTCGTATTGGTGTTGAATCGAGTTGTTTTTCTTCGATGGTAAGTTCTTCGCTGTGTAACTTATCTCTCAATGCATATAACGCATCAATAGCGCCTTGTGTTCTTATGATCTTAAATGCGAGATTTTCTGGACTGAATTCTCCGCCCTTACTGAGTCCGGCTTGACGATATCGCTTGATCATCTTGAGAACATTACTGACTCTATTACTGTCATGCGTCTTCATCGCAAGCTTAATCAGATCAGACAATGTATCGTATTTTGCTTTAGTGGCAGCTTGATCAAGTGTTGCTTTACGCTTTTTTGGAATCTTGATCCATCTATCATTCAGGATGCTATACTCACCTAATGATACGACTGGTTGATTTGTATCCTGTACATAGAGTTCGACAGGAACACCGTGAATAGTGATATCATGTGAGTCGTTGTAGAGTGTTTTCTTAGCCTGAAAAAGCTCCCGGTACACTTCATCATTAGGTAGCTTAGACATATCTACTAATATGTGCAAGTCTAAGTCGCTGTGTGGCGTGTAAGTAAACGCTGCGTTGGAACCGGATACTGTGATATCTTCTACGTCTATGTCGTAGATACCCAATTCATCCATAAAGTCTGCTGCGATTATTAATAGTTGCTTTTTAACCGCAGGATCTAACTTAGAGTTATGCCACAATTTGGGATTAAGTTCCGTGTGAAACTTAATTGCATCCGACAAGTTAAATGAGTTCAGTTCTTTGATGTCCATGCTGTATTTATCAGCGTGACATCACTCTTGCAATAGCTTAAGTAAGAAAGTTTCTAGGCCTTCGTTGAATGACCTGCTAAGATGTTTTGCCATATTCTTTTGTGTTTTAATACTAGGTGGGCTGCCGGTACCTAATGCAGCGTGAGTAAACACACCGTAAAGTTTGATAACCGTAGGATTGCGGCCCGACAACTCGTAGACAATACTGATATCACGGTTTAGATGTGCCTTTAAGCCTTTAGGTAGATACTTTTTATAGATGCCATCATTTAGAAAAGGTTTATCATTTGTACCAAACGGGGCCATTGGATTGGCTAACTTTATGTTTATAAATTCTGAAATCTTCTGCAGGATATTGGGTGTGTCTTTGATGGCAACGGCTAACGATGGCTCCCACGTAGAACCATAATCAATTTGATTATTTGTAGGATTAGAGGATGCCACCGTATTTTTTAGCCATTTCTTGAAGATGTTCATGGAACTCATCACCGGTCATCGGACCGTGCCACGGCCCATCGACAGCTTTAATGATGGAAACGACATCCTCAGTACGGAGCCCAGTGTCGTTATGAGCATCAAGAGACTCAAAGAGAGCCTTTTCGCTGGGCTGGGTAACTTCATTAAGTTTCATGATTATATTTATCTCTTGCTGACTATAAATAATAATAGCAGAATGGGTATCCGATGTCAACCGAAAAAATTAAAGTCGGCGAACCTATTTCTCTCATGTTTCAGAATCTTAGCATATAATAAATTTGCAGAGTTCTATTTCACGCTCATGGTTTCCTGCAACTTAGACTCGATGTAGTCTACAATTTGATCTGCGACATCAACTTCGCAGTATTTTTCAAATCCTAAAAATCCTGGTGCTGAATTGGCCTCACATACTTTGAAACCATTCTTGTCAAAAAGTAAGTCTATTCCTGCAATATGTAGTCCGCATACCCTAGCAGTTTCTCTAGCAATATTTTCAATCTCTTCTGTTACTTTAAATATTTCTCCGTGCCCACCTGCACTGATGTTTGCACGGAAGTCACCATCGGGCGCTATTCTTTTCATCGCTCCGACCACTTTGCCACCAATGACTAAGACTCTTAAATCTTCACCGGGACGCTCATTGACATATTCTTGCACAATCAAAGTTTTTCGGGTGTTGAGACTATTGATAAACTCCATTAGTTTGTTAAAATCACGTTTCTTCTCGCATAGGTAGACACCATCACCATGACTGCCCGTGATAACTTTAACTACGCAGGGCCAGCCGATATTATCATTTACAATTTCAATGTCAACTGGAAATCTTACCAACATTGTATTTGGAATAGGAATATTATTTTTTACCAAAAGTTGGTTTGTTCTAAGTTTATCTTTGGCAATTTCAATACTTTTAGAACTGTTGATGCAGTCTACGCCTGATTCTTCGAATTGTCGGATCAAGGCAGTAATAAATCCATTGGTCGTCGAACCGGTTCGTGGTAGCACAAGTTTAGGTGGTTCAATACACTTGCCGTTATATTTTAGGCTATTTCCGATATCGGTTCCGATAACTATATCAAAATTTTCTGGATTGGCGATTTCGGTTTTAATTCCGCGCTTGCTAAAACTTTCTATAAGTCTAGCAGTTCCGTATTCGTCTTCGTTACGTTTGGCTAGTATTAATACCGACATTTGATTCCGTCCATGTTATAATTTCCCAACTACCGTTGTGATGTTCAACTAGTGCGGTGCAAGACTCTACCCAGTCACCGTCATTCATATATATTATATCGTTAATTGTTTTAATTTCGGCATTGTGGATATGTCCACAAATTACTCCATCAAATCCTTTTCGTTTAGCATACGATGTTATGTTAAGTTCAAACTTAAACATAAAGTCAACCGCTTTTTTAACTTTGTGCTTTAGGAACTTTGATAGAGACCAATAGCCAAACCCAAACCTATGTCTAATCCAGTTGAATCTACTGTTAAGTCCTAACACGAAATCATATGCTCGATCACCCAAAAAGTTAAGCCACGGGGCGACGCGAGTAATGCCGTCAAACAAGTCGCCATGCACTACCATGTACTTCTTGCCGTCTACTCCCACATGAGTTGTGGTGTTGCATATTTCAATTTTGCCGAAATTGGCGGCATAAGGTATCATGGGTCTTAAAAATTCGTCGTGGTTTCCTGCAACATAGACAACTCTAGTATTACGTTTGCTATGTCCAAGAATGCGTCTAACTACGTTAGTGTGAGACTGCTTCCACTTCATACGATTCTGCTGAATCTTCCATGCATCGATAATATCACCCACGAGATATAAAGTCTCGCAGGTATTATGCTTTAGGAAATTGTTAAGTAATTCAGCCTTGCAATCTTTAGAGCCCAAATGAACATCGCTGATAAAGATTGTTTTATATGTGCTTAATGTCATATCATGTCCCCGTGTTACTCTATTTATCAGGGATAATAAATATGAAGCAAACAGTCATTCGAAAAATAAAATTAGCTAATGATAACCATTTGGTACCAGTTGATTAAGGCTCGTATCATAGTATTTATCACATGTCATGATGAGAGGGGCGCTAGTTGATTCTGTTTCCAAGTTCAACTAGCAAAACTCATATGGGGTTATGCAGCTAAGCGCATGTCCATGATGCTATCATTGTCGTTAGCATTTAGTTTTTTGAACTAATTGACGGTCGTGTCTTACCGGAAATCTCGCTTGTCTTTTCGTCGCCAATCGATACTAATTCGCCCCCATCAGAAACACATTAAGTAGGCTCGCATATCTGTCCTACTTGTTACCTAGTAAAGGGCTCGCGAGTTTCCATCCTTGCGGGCTGGAATAATGTGCTTGTGGTGGAGGCGCCGAACATCGCAGTTCGGGTCTTGTACAACTATTAACTCGGTCATCAATTACATTTATATTTATACATTAAATGTATAATAGTGTCAATTTACATATTACCCAAAATTTGATCTTCTTCCTTTAACCCAGCCGAATGGGACTTCATTTTCGGTATTGTATTTGTTTATCATTTGTCAAGCCTTTTTAAATCTTAGACTTGTCGAATCGTTCTTTCAGCCAGGCCCATTCATAACTAAGTTTCAACTTGTTGAAGTCTCCGCCAACTTTATCATAATATTCTGTGGCGTCAATTGCACCTTTGATACTGTATTGACTGAACTTTCCTTCTGCATTGTTTAGCCAAGCATCTAATCTAGTGCGAGCAATATCACTATCTTCTGCCTTTAACTTCAACACCTCTCTAAACGAAGTACGCCAAGTAGAAAACTCGTCTGTGTTATAGTTAGCGATACCAGACAACAACGGTACTACTTCGTGTTCATCGTCTAGAGTGAAGTCTAATCCCTTACCACTGTTGGCTAGAGTGAGTTTCTTATTGTAACATATAAGGCCTTGGTGACCATAAATCAATCCATTGACAGGATTCTTTGCATAGAAGATATAATGCTTTGCGATTTGCATTCTATCAGGCTGCCAGGACCAGTCAAATTTGGGGTCGATCTTTAGTTTGGCGAACACAGTAAAAGCCCAGGGTGTCTCGCTTGCTTCTAGTGCTGCATGATATGCTTGAACACGGCCATTGACTCCATCAACTCTCACTACACGGTTCTTGATATCCTTTGTGATCTCTTGTAGATGTTCCCAGTTTTCTTCGGCACCTGTTTCTCCGTTGCTCAAGTATACAATATCCATGGGCGAGGACACGGCTAATTTAGCTGCTCTCTTGATATAGGGATAATCGTATAATTCTTTCTTGACATACTCTTTAGCTTCATATGGAACAGTAATTCGAGTTGCCCCGGTACTCGTAACTAAGATGTTTTTAGTCTCGGGTGCCCACAGATTCATAGGTTCAACTTCTGCCACGTCGATGTTTTCATTGTCAGACGTAGTGATAGTTGCATATGGAAAATCTTCTATATGCATTATTGCTTCAATCGATGTATCGTTGGTTGTAACAATGATTGGTTCTGGTAATCTATTTACCTTCATCACACCGTTATAGTTGACCTTTGGATAATCTTCTAACAACGACATATCATATATGATCTCCTTAGTCTTGTTTACGTCAACAAGGAAAGTATCTCCAAACTTCTGTTTACCACTGGCAAATACATGAAGGTTATCTCTGGCAAAAGGATCACACATGTAAGAGAAATCAAAGGATGAGTAGTCGCATACACTGCTGCAAAGCCACAGATAATGTTCTTTCTTTTCAGGCAATGATGTAACGATATCCTTTATTGTCTGTAGATAACTGTCGTTGTACTTGACAACCGTTACATTTTTACCTGATGTCTTAGCAGTTATTTGCCGGATAACATTGTCAAGTTCTTTATTGCCGTGGTCGACGACAATGGTGTCGTATACACATTCTGTTGCTTTGGCCCGCATCGTCTTAACAAAGTTCAGGTTAGATAGATGTTCGATGATATTAATATATTTTGTATCTTCTGCAAAAGTTTCTCTATTGACTAAGAATGTAGAACCCCAATGTGACCACTGTGTGCCGAATACATTTACCATTTTCATCTGCCAGGGGTTAGGGTAATATTCGAAGTCGAAGTCACTATAGTCAAGTTCTGAGTTAAGAACCCAGACCAATTCACTCGTTGCACGGTTGACACACCGCTTTATAGTATCGACCCACGAATTAAGATACCGTGTCTTTTGAATCTTTGGGTGTAATAGTTTGAGTGCATCAAATCTTGCTTGTGATTCTATGTTACCCCTGTCAATATAAAACATATCAGCCTTATTGAATATCTTAAACAATGTCTTTTCATCAAGTTTAGTGTTGCCTTCAATGAAGTTAAAAGATGTTTTACCAGCCAGATAATTTTTACCGCTTACAAAATAAGTCTGAGTAAGTTCAGACTCAGTACTACCAAAAACGTGTACATAATCTAATTGATATGCAGTTTCTACTATCTCAGGGCGCCAACTAAAGTCAAACGTTGAATAATCAATGTTTTTATGCATTGCCCAAAATAGTTCGTTGGGGTGTTTTTTAATTAGGTCGTCTAATGTCGTCTCGATATAGTATCGTGATACAATTACTTCTTGCTCTGTGTGTTCTTTAGATATCCAATTGAGTTTAACCACTATCCCGTCGTTGTTTGGAGAAACATATCTTGGACCATTGGTGGCGTCTTCTAGTGTTCCAAACTGATAGATGTACGGAGGAGCTTCAGGATGCGGAACCCATGAGAAGTCAAAGGTAGATACATCTATATCATTGATTTCCCAATTGTCCTTGCTTGGTAATAACTTTGCCTTAACGTCTTCGACATATTTGTATTCAGTTGCGTTAGGTGCAGTATATGTCGGGCCTCCCCTATTATTCCATACTGTAGCGAATGCATATATAAAAACAGGTTCTCTTGGGTCGGGTCGCCAACTAAAGTCAAATTTAGTTCTATCGATATTGCTAGGAATCTGCCACTTATCCCATTCTGGAAGCACAACAACATCATTCGTCATGTACTTGCGTTCGGTAGCACCTTCACAATGATATTCTAGTGTAGGAATGATCTCGGCATCGATATACTTGTTGCCCCAGGTATAGATATATGCGGGTTCTCTTGGGTCGGGTCGCCAACTAAAGTCAAATTTATTCTTGTCAACGGCCTGTACTTCGACCCATCTGTCCCATTCTGGAAGCACAACAACATCATTCGTCATGTACTTGCGTTCGGTAGCACCTTCACAATGATATTCGACGGTTGGCTGTAGTATCCCATCGATATACTTGTTGCCCCAGGTATAGATATATGCGGGTTCTCTTGGGTCGGGTCTCCAACTAAAGTCAAATTTAGTTCTATCGACTAGTTGATGTTCGACCCACTTATCCCATTCTGGAAACACTGAGATTAAATCAGGCATATACTTTGTGTCAACGCTGTCGGATACATGATATTCGAGAGTGGGTTTTAATCTGCCATCGATATACTTGTTACCCCAGACATAATTTAGAATAGGGTCTAGTGGATCAGGGCGCCATGACATATCAAATTTTGATTCATCAATAAGTTGATGTTCGATCCACCTGTCGGTTTCGGGCAACAATTCAACTATGTTACTCATGTATTTTACAGTTGTAGCGTTCTCAACGTGATACTCTAAGCAGGATTTGAGTTGTACAGGCGCAAACTTGCTTCCCCACTTATAGATATAAGGAGGGTCTGTAATATCAGGATGCCAAGAAAAATCAAATTTAGTATGATCTATTTTGTCAAGCTCTACCCAGCGAGCAGTCTTTTCGTTCTTACGTATTACGGGATCTACATCACTGCGGTAGATGATCAAATCGCTATGTTCTTTAGGACATAACCAAGTTCCAGAATCTTTTTGATGCTGGCTAGGCCATACATTATTATGATTTTCTGCCCATACATCTTCGTCGGGAAGAAATTCAAAATCAAAATCCCAATCGAAGTTATGATACTCGCAAAACTCGTTAATTATCCAAAAATGTTCTGTAGTAGACTTCTGCCTAGCATCGTCTACTGATTCTGCGAACCGTTCGCGCGGATGAACATTTGGTTTATTATTAAGATAAAATACATCCCTTAGCATCTATTACTTATGTGTAGCATATGATACCATATAAATTTTACGTACATACTCGTGATAAATCAATAGTCTCTTAGTTTTATTTTCTTCATCCACTTCCGATATCGTAGTTCTCGCTTGAAATATTTAAGTAACAGCCTAATCATTCAGATATCAAACCCCATGCTTTTTCTCATGAACCAATCAGTTTTTTAGGAGATAGCGGGCTAGTCGTATGTTTCAGTAGATGATTTGTTCATAAAGATAAAATAGAGTTCGTTTGCTCTATCGATCAAGTCTTGGGGTGAATTATCGGCTTTTGCTTCGTTCACATACACCATCAGTGCTGCTGCGATAATACCATTGTCATAGTTTAAGATGTTATCCATCGATCTTTGCCTTTATTCTTTTGATCTTAGCTTCCATTTCTTCGATGTCTCTAGCTAATAGCTTCTTTACATCTTCTGCGGTATTGCCCTTGAATCTTTTCTTTAGGGTAGCAAGTATACGTTCATTACTAATCAACAATCTATTGTATGCCTCGACCTCTTCAGTCATATTATGCTTCTTCTTTGAACAATGTTAGTGATGAACATTTCATGAGGATATTGTTTGAATCTCTGACGATAACTTCGATATCATTGATGTCAGTGTCAATCGTTACTTGGGCTTCGATATTCTCACCGAACGCGAACCTTAGGTCTTCCATGAGTTGATCACAGGTTTCTTCCGTGAGTTCAGTGCCCACGTACTTTTCTATGATGTCCTTAACTTGATTGCCCATGTTATAGTCTACACCAGGCGCAGTGTTATTGTTAGTGCTGATAAATTCTGACATATTATTCCTCTAAGTCTCTTAAATTTATTTAACTCAGAAAATTTCCATTGAAAGTTTTATCTTTCATGTCGTGCTAGTATAATCAGTGAGAGTAGATGTGGTATGTATGAATAATTCATCTCCGTTATATCTACCCATAGAAGTATAACCGAGCATCGTCATCAATTCTGTGAACTTATTGTACGTTGTTCCTGTCTTATAAACACTTTCAAACTCGCAAATCTCTGCCCAAATTGCCATTGGCCGGTGTTTGCCCAAACAAGACAATACTTTATATTCAGCACCCTGAACATCAATATGAATAAAGTCAGGGCTTACGTTGAACTTCTCACAAAAGGTATCTAGTCGGGTAGTTCGTACGGCATGGGGTTCTCCCCATTCAAAATCAGAAATTTCGATCGGTGGACACATACTGCCTGAATAATGCCAGGGTTCTTTCTTTAAAGTATGACTAGGATAAAAGATATCTTCGCCATCGATGTCAGTAACCGCACATTGAAAGTGATATATTCCCTCACTGATCGCAGTATCATAATTTTTCAACTCCCATACTTTATTACACTCGAACGAATAGAGCCTGGCTTGAGGCAAAACCTGTCTTATCCTAGTAGTATCATAGAGATCAGCGGCGCCGATATCAAATACCACTATCTCTTTGTCTTTGAAGTTTTCTTGTAGCCAATTTAAGTTTAGTTCGCTCATTCCAACCCTCTAGTAGCATACAACCCGTACGTAGAATCAATGTGAACTTGAAATCCAGCGTCGATGAATATCGGAATCGCAGTACCAGATTTACCATCATATCCGGACTCCGTTGCATGACTTGCCCAGGTATCGTCAAATAGTACTACACTCTGTTCATCCATATATGGAATACAATACAATGATTGAAGCCGATGTTCTTCTTGAGAGTTTTCATTGTTCATAGTTACTCCGCGATCCGAGTATGCCTGTATCAATTCATGAAGCCATAGGTAAACAAGGTTATTAGGATCAGTCCAATCAAAATTGTCTAGATACAATACTTTGATCTTCTTACCCAATGTAGGCAAGATGTCTCTACACCATTCATGCCCGCTGTTCGCAACTTCAAAGCTAGTGTTGGCTAGTTCAAAGCTGTTCTTTGCATGTTCCAATACATCCACTGAGTAGAAAGGTATGTTATTCTTTGTCGCCCATTTACTTAAGAATACACTACTTCCTTCGCCTCTTTCGCTTCCTATTTCCAATACTATGCTGTCATCATTCAGCGTTAAGTCTTGAAATCTTTCTTCTAACATTAAGTAGGGGAGTGTTCCCATAATATATCCTCACAAATTATTTGCCCACTGAGTCATAGTATGTCTAAACTCAATCAGGTATTGTTGTTTTACTACGCTGGGTAGCATTTTATTCTTCTCTAATCTCTCTTTCAGCCGATCGATCTGGAGTAACTCGGTCAATCCAATGTTGGCTAATCTATTGCATTCATCTGCCAGAACTTCTATTCGCAGGTCATAATCTACAACAGTGTCATATGTATGATCTATTACATCATCAAATACATCGAATCCTAACTTCCTGATCTTATCAACATAGCCCCGCTTAGCCAAGAACAAGGGAATTTGCTCCATCATGAAGCACTTATCAGTTTTTTCTGTGTAGAACAGCCTGTCCCAGCAATGACTAGGTGGACCACCAGAATCGTACACATTGTTTTCGTAATTAGATTCTAATACTATATTGATCAAGGATTGCTTAAAGCGAGGGTCTATGCTAGTTGATGCAGTATAACGATCTACTCGAACATCGTCAATGATAATAGGGAATAAGTGTCTAATAGATTCTGGAACTAGTTGGTCGAATAATTGATTATCACCGATGCCGTCTTCCAATGCATTACTTCCACATGACATCAGTGATACAGGACCTAACCCATGTTCAATCATCTTAATTATTAATTTAGTTCTTTGGTATTTGGGAATTCTGGCAAGAGCCAAGAACAGTGTGTCTCTAGTCGATAGCTCATTGCAACTTTGCAACTCTGCTAGGTCCTTATAAGAAGCTATCCAATTGGGAGCGATGGCGTGATTACAATGGTCAAAATAATCAAGACCGCTGTCTATATATAATATTTGCTTTTTACTAAACCCAGCATCTTCTAACATCCTAATGAGAATATGACTTCTTTCTCGTTCCGGACCTTCACCGGTACAGTCTACAATTATACCATCTACTTTTATGCAGCGGGCGATGAAATTCTTGACCTCTTCTTTATAATCGCGTACTAAGCCGGTCGTCAATGGCAAATGATAAATTGTCTTCGAAGAACTTTCAGGCGGCAGTGTATCCTCTATCAATTGAATAGAAGAACAACCAAATTTGCACCCATTAATTAGCATTTATCTGTTCCGTAATCCACGCGTAGGTCTTAGCTAAGCCTTCTTCTAAGTCTTCGCCTGGAGCCCAGCCAATCAACTCCTTAATTAATGTGTTGTCAGAGTTGCGACCCATTACTCCGACGGGTCCGTCTACGTTTTTAACCGTTACTTTCTTGTTAGTGAGAGACGCTATCAATAAGGCTAAGTCATTAATACTAATCATTCTCGTCGAACCCAAATTAAGCGATACTTGACAATCGGATTCCATTATGCGGTGAATGCCTTCGATGCATTCGTCAATATATAGAAACGATCTAGTCTGATTGCCCGGACCCCAAATTTCAATCTCGCCGTTGTTCTCCACCTGAGCTACCTTGCGACACAGTGCTGCAGGAGCTTTCTCTTTACCGTTATTCCAAGATCCTAATGGGCCAAAAATGTTATGAAAGCGAGCGATCCGTACTTCAATTCCGTAATTACGAGCATAAGTCATATAGAGTCGCTCACTGAATAACTTTTCCCATCCATACTCACTATCTGGATTTGCAGGATATGCACTGGCTTCGGTCATCAGGGGATTGTTAGGGTCTTCTTGATTATGACTAGGATACATACATGCACTGGAACTATAAAAAACTCTCTTAATACCTTTCTTCTTCATAACATCCAACACGTTTAGATTGATTTGACAACTGTTATGCATGATGTCAGCATCATGTTCGCCCGTAAAGATATAGCCGGCGCCGCCCATATCAGCAGCTAATTGATAAACTTCATCGATGTCACTTTCTAAGATTCGGTCGACAGTTGAATATTCCCGTAAGTCGGCAATGAAGAATTCGTCTGCGTCGGTATGACTAAATTCAGGATATTTTAAATCAACACCGACAACATAATATCCCCGACGCTTTAAGTCAGTAACCAAATGAGTTCCTATAAAGCCGCCGGCGCCGCATACTATAGCCTTTTTCATGAATTATCCTTGGTCAGTTCTTTCCAGATTTCTCCGAGTATCAGTTCTACCGGTTTTCTGTGTGAATAGATAGTGTCGTCATAATAATACTTGTTTTGGGAATATCGTATCATGTGATTCTTATTATGAATCAATATTGGTTCCATCTGATGGCGTATGCTTTTGAGTTCGTCTACCGACATTTCGTTGAACCTTTCAAGGTTAGCCACAATAATATTTATTTTTTTAGATAGATCATCATGGTCGTCATAACTCTCATCTAGCCAAGTATCAAATGTTTTGAAGCCTTGAGATTTTAAATACCTGAGAGCATTAGTGCTGCCTAATATCATAAAAGGATGACCTACTATAATCGATCTCCATGTCTTTTCACTGCAAAATAATGTTCCCGATTCGGTCAATGTTTCAGTGATTAATGATATAAAAGTTTCAGTATAATTGGATAAATCTCCAGCACTGCTGGTAATGTTTGTATTATCAGTATCTACAAATATAGGAGCTAGATCAAACAGTTGTCGCGCACATTCGTCTAGCCCCGGCTCTATTTGATCAAGATGACATACTACATCATTTGCTGTCTTGCCCATAGCGTTAAAGCTATTCATACCTTTGCCAAACAAATTATGTTTTAATAATTTAGATAACATATAAACACGATGAAACCTAGACTGTCTGTTGTAATTCAAATAAAGATAGTTCGGGGTAGTTGGATTAAATTCTGTCACTGATTTTGGAAAAGTAATCACATTGTTCCAAGTTTCTTGTACAGATGTCGGATGAACTTGGCACTTACATCCTTGTTCTATAGCTCGTTTATCTGAAATCAAATTCCCGCATATGTAATGCACGGATTCAGGATTTATGTTGAAAATATCGCACCAGTCTTGTATGATCTTGAAATCAAACTCACTCGGGAATCCTATCAGTCCTGACATACCTTCAGTGTCTTGAATAAAGATGATTTTACACTTGCCTGTATTCGCATCTTCTATAATTTTAGGGTTCACATGACTTAACCCTATGTCCTTCATCTCGGAGAAAAAATTGACATTGTGTATGTTGACGATAAAAAAATAGAATTCAGCATGTATCTTGTCCAATCGTACGTAAGATACATTTTTGTATTCAGGCAATATATGTTTTCTGTAACTACCATTTTTTTGGGTAGCACGAAACATGTGCGAGTCAAAATGCGATGGCCGCCCGTATAAACCAGATTGATAATTCTTATCACACATGTTTGGATATATGACCCCCGTGCAAGGATCTATCTCACTGTCATATGATGCAAGTATAATATTTTTCATACCGTAGTGCGTTCTTCTTCTAAGATGATGTCTTTAGCTTGCTTGCATTTCTCGTAGAATGAGGTAAACTCGGGGAAAACATCCAAGAAATTCTTTTTATGTCTTTTATCCATCTCATTGACAAAATCATAAAACTTTGCTCTTCCTTCAACTACAACTGAATTGTTATCATCGTGCGTTGAATTGAAGTGCATCACATCAAACACGATTCTTTTCATCTTTTCAATCTCATATGGTTCAAATCCTTGATGGACTCCCCAGATAGAATTTCCTGAATTTTTTGCCATTGAATTGATTGCAGGCAGTAAGTATTGTTCGATCAAATTTTTATCCGAAAACTGCGCGTCCAAACATTGCGGATGTCTAAGATACGGAATATCGATTCCCACTAAAGAAAAATGATTTCCTGACATCTTTTCTCTTTCTACATGAGATAGTTCTCCGCCGATGTTGATGTCGAATTGCTTTTCTAAACGAAGCAGTTCCCGATCAATGTTATACTTGCTGCGTAATTCGGATTGCCATTCTAATAGTTGTTGTATACTCGTGATGCTCAATAGGTTGAACGTACACATGATCACGCATCGTACACCCCCGATGTTCAATACTTCTTCATATCGTTTTTTAAACAACTCAAAGTCTAGTCCCGGCCTTAGATATTCTGCCTTTTCTCCCCAGGCGTCAACGCTCGTGAATAATGTAAACTTCTTGACGTAGTTTCCGTTCGCTAGTACTTTTATCTTATCTAAGAATGAATACCACAGCTTGTCGGGAACACCCATATTACTATTGATGCTGAAATCTAATTCAATATTAGGGTTCTGAATCAACCAGTCAATGCTTCTAAATGTTTCCTTGCTCAGTAGAGGTTCCCCGCCCGTGATACGATAGAACTTAAGTCTCTTGTATGCTTCAGGGAACCATTTCCAGAAAGCATCTAGATATGGATTATGTTCTCTGTTCTTGTATGCGATAGAATCTAGGTCTTGCCAGCCCTGGATCCATTGTACCTTTTTAGTATTTTCTAGTACCTTGACTGGCCCGTTTCTTTTCAAGTCTTCTACCCAGACGCTACTATATTCAGGGCCACAGTAGATACAATTAAAGTTGCATACATTACTGAAGTCAACTTCTAGATAGGTAGGGTAATAATCGATCTCGTGTCCGTTTTCGAGTACCATATCATGCTCTGGTAAAGCCCAGTTCTCAAGGCTTTTAAAATATCTATCGCTAGGTCCATCGTTGTCTTCTACGCGCCAGCAGTAATCGCATTCACTTGGTTTCTCGCCTGAAAGCATTTGCTTTCTTGCTTCTTTTAACTTACTTGTATTAAACAACACGGCTGGATTGTTTTCTAGTTCTGTTAGTGGAATAGCATGTGCCTTAGGATGGTGACATGAGTGAACAAGTCCTGTTCCCAGATGCATGGTTACCTGGGTGAACTTAGCCAAGCAAAACCCGCACCCAGTCTCATTTAATAGATTTTTTACCTTATCTACATTTTCTTTGTTCGAGATTATATCGCCGCCGCCATTTCTAGTCCAGACAACTTTGTTTACTGACTTTTTCACGACTTCCATCACCATCCTTCTATTTTACGTATGACATCCATCTCTTTAACGAGGGGACCCATGTTATATTTGTCTGCATTGTAGTGGCGCTTAAAAAACTTTGACTGTGTTGCATCAAGTGTGCAGATAGGTAGACCCAACTTGTCTTGCAATTCTTCACCAATCTCTTCTGCATAATATATGGGATTCGTTCTATGCTTCTCCCATAATTCAGGGAAGTTGTCGAACCATGCGACATCTCTGTAGTCCCAATCAGTTAGCATAGTCATATATGTGCCTAATCTAGCACCATAAATAGCCCAAGATCCGTTCTCTACATCCATACCAACATTTTGCCATATCGTGAGATTATTTAAATTGCGTGATGCAACTCTATCTTTAAATTCTTCAATAGTGGGCTTCGCGCCCCGATCAAGTACCATCTTGACACCTTCACGGAATCCAGCTCGCCAGGCTTGGAAGGGAGTATAATTTGGATAGGTGGTTGAGTAGGAATCCCACATTGCCCAGTACAGATTATCTGAAGAATCCATACAGAAGTCAACTGCTGTAGCATCGCTGCCATCGCTCGTTTCATGTGTGTGCATGTTCGCGACATAGGTCTTAGTCCAAGATGATATTCCACCATTGCCATATCGAAGACCGTTTATGGCATTGATCGCTCTCCAACGGTACTGCGCTAATTTGTAATTAGGGTCTTTGTCTGTGAAGTCTAATTGTAGATTAAAGAAGTTCTCGTCAGGCATGTTATCACCGTCGACGACAACGAAACGTTCGGTAGTAGATATTTCTCCTGCTGCTTTATGTGCAGCATCACTGCCCTTTACTCCATCAACTCGTTTAGCCCATGGGCACATGTTCTTGATCTTTAACCAGAATTCTTCCTTAGCCGGCTCATCGTATGATAGATAAATCAAGTCCAGATCGGCAATGTCTATTATATTTTCAAAGCTCATGAGTTTTTAGTTTCCAGTGTTGTCCGTTTGTTTCAGCAATGATACTGATATCTTCTATTTCGCATAGTATACCTTCAGTTGAAGGATATAGTCTAGAGATGACTGCGTTGTTATTTGCTTTAACAATTCTCCCGTCTACTACTCTGATGTCTGGTCTACTCTCAGCGAAAGTCGTTGCATCAATAACAATATAGTTACCCTCGAGTTTTTCGCAGGTATAGCAGATAAGATAGCCCTTATCATCATAGTACAACCTAAACTCAGGTTTGACGATTATTGGGGCTTCCCAGAAGATTACGTATTCTTCATCGCTCATTTAGTATTCTCCAATATTGTATCAGCAAACGACTTGACATGATAATGGAAAGGATACATTTGCGGAATCGTGTTGACTCTTAATGTATGTGGAAGAATCTCATAAACTAGTGTATCTGTCCAGTTTTCAGTTGGAAGACCGTTAATGAATTGTTTCATGTGTATCATTGACATAAAAGTAGCATGAGGCAACGTCGTATTCTCTACTCCCAAGATATGACAAGCGAGTGCATACACCCAGTCTGTGGTAGCTAGTTCATCGACATTACACTTGAGAGTATTACGAAACTCTTCCCAGTTCTCAAAGATAGTTCGCACTGTCTCATAGAACTGTTTGGCTAGATCCGACTTATGGAAGTAGGTGATGCCGTTATAGCAATTTGGTAGATTATTGTCAACGATGAATCTACGATACATGTTGATGTCTGTTATATCTTGTTTGAAGTTTCTCGCTGTAGTAGACACCGCGATATCCCGATCTTTCAATACGTCCCACCAGAAATCTATGGATTGTGGGATATACATGTCAGCTTCTAACTTGATCGTGTATTCATACGGACTGCTTTCGTATACCTGCCAATCATTCTGTAATTTCCAATCAGTATCAGGACATTGATCCCCGTAAGGTAGCATCTCTGTAGTAATGATCGTTACATTGCTGTCTGGCATCACATTCTTGATGCTATGTTCGAGTGCTTTGGCACACTTAACATAGTCATTTCCTTGTGCCATGATTACAAAACCCTTATCCATACTTCAACCTAAACCAAGTTTCGTCAGCCTCATCGTTAAACTCTATCGTATGGCCTCCAAATGGTGTAGAATGACTATCAATTACAGTAAACTTATCTACGAATTCTGGAAATTCTGAGTTGAATATTTCGATCGGACTAGATAGAAATGTATAAGAATTTCCAGAAATATAAGGTAATCCATTTAACATACTATAAGATTGAGTCATTGATAATCTCCATAAAAAAGTCTTTGGTCATAATATGGAAGTCCATATCTTTAATAGTGATATACTCTTTACGTACTTTGCCTCGCTGCCAGTTATCAAACATTACTGTGTATTCCGTATTAAACTCACTATCAGTATTTGCATATACTTGTGTATTTTTACCGATATGAACTAGATCCCACAAGATACGATCATGATTGTTGACTCCGTGTCCGTTAACGATGCGCAATGCAAGAGTTAGTGCGTAATCGTTTCTGTACACTCCACCAATAAAGCTATGTATGTTGGCATAATGATCATAGTTCTTCTGTACCATTTCCAATGCACGGAAAATCTGTTCTGCCCTTGTAGTTTTCTTAAATGTGACAACTGTTGCCCATAGTGTTTCATAACTGTATGCACTAAGTACTTCTTGTGCTGCATCGGGGTGCATCAAGAACATAGTCTTATGATGACAAGCAAAATCTTCATAGGTATCAAATGTACTTAACAGTTTGTCCGAATTGACGACATAATCTACATCTAATAAAATAGTCTCATCATAGGGGCTGAGATCGTAAGCCATGTATCTACCTTTGTTGATCCATTGGCCCCAATCTCTAAAGTTGTCTTTGTCGGGTATTACCTTTACTACCTTATCCCATGCATATGATTCATCATCTGGATATGATTCTTCATCGGTAACAAGCGTTACTGGTAATCCCAAGAAATGATTGACGCGTCTGGCCGTGTACAATGCCATTTTATAGTAATTATATTTGGGCGAGTTGAAGGCAAATAATAGTACACCTTTAGTCATCTCTTTCTTTCTAGCTCCTGCCATTCATTATGCCAAGCTTTCATCACTTCGGTGTAGACTTCTTGTAATTTCCACAATAACTCAGCCCGAACAACTTTCACGGGGTTATTAAAAGTGTCAATTATGACAAGATGATGATGCGAAAACGAAGCCAAAAATGCAATAGTTTGGGAATCTGCTTTGAACAATCCGCCTTGTTCTGCTACGATAAGTTTTGCGTTATATTTTGCTGCAAGATAATCTTTAGCCGAATTATGATTAAATCTAGCTTTTGCTTCAGCAAGTAAGGTTTTGGTATCCATCATATCCTCTTTACGAAGTATTTAGATGGATACCCGTTACCGATTAAAAAAGTTATAGCCCCGAAGCAGTTCCGGTTAGATTTACTGTACCCCAAGTATTAGAAATGTTAGTTGATTCCGGCGGAACAAGAGTCATGGTAGTAGCAGACCCTATCGAAGCAGTGAGTCCATTTGGTACTTCGTCCCATACAGTATAGATCGTAATGACTGATCCAGCATCGCCGTTACCACCCTGTGTACCGTTTGATTTGGTTATAAAACGAATGAAGGTACTTAGATAGCCCGAAGGACCAGTGGATGCTAACTGAGTGAATACGTTAGCATTAGAAACTGTCTGTCCGAAATATCCTTTAGTTGAATCGATAGTAGGAGAGTTGCCGCCGCCGCCAATTTTAGTGATGCCGTTATATGATATACCGCCGATCGTCTGAGTACCTGAGGTAACCGCACTCATCGCAACTGTACCTACGTTAGAACACAGGTTATTGAGAAGAAGATTGATGCCAGTACCATTTGGATGAGCGACGGTCATCTTGATCTGTCCACCCGAATTAAAGAAATAACGTGCTGCATCACCATTTGCAAAGGTCGCAGTATGAGTAAATGTCAACAATTGCGACCAAGTAGAACCATATGTTACTGTGTTCGAAGAAGTACTTCCTTGAGTAGCAGCATTTAATCTACCGTTGTAGATCGTGGTCAAGTTAGTAGGAATAGCCGATACATATGTGACTGTAGCTCCGGTACTGGGAGCAGTAACAGAGGTTATAGAAGAACCTTGATGAGTTGCCGCAGATGCAGTGTTAGCTACGAGCGAAGTCCATTGAGTGGTCGAAGCAACTGTTTGTCCAGCAGCAACGTTAGCTATCGCAGTCTGTCCATATCCACCGGAGCCGCCGCCGACTGCCCAAACCGCGTTTAGTTGACCTGATGTCGTTGAGGTGTTTGCGCCAACTAATGTGTTGAAGTCAGAAGCCTGTATTGATCCAAATTGTGCATATGCCATTTTAGTTATTAACCTTATCGAATCATAACAATAGCTTCGACGAATCCAAGACCATCTGTGTTCTTATCTCCCAGTGCCCTGCCGATAGTATTAAATGCAGTTGCTTCACCTAGCTGTGCGCCGCGCGCGGTTCCGTTGCCGGCAGATACTAATCGTTGACCTTTAGAAATTTTACCATCTACTTTTACTTGCACACGTCCCGATACTGCAACAGGAGGGTGAGATATGTCCGAGCCTGCTCCGGAATTCATTAAATATGCAGCAGTGTTTGAGATGACACCGAATACGTCTTCTGAAAGTTCATATTGAACTGCGGTGATTTCATTTGGTCCACCAAGTTGCACAACAGTACCTGCATCATACACATCATCAGCGGCAAATCGTTCAGCCAAGTCAGCATATGTAGCTTGAAGTCTAGAACCAGCCGATAGTGTCCAGTTACCAGTAACTGTACCAGGAGTAGTGTTTGCACCAGTAGTAAGTGTAGTTGCTTGTACTTGTGTCGCAAGTATTTGTCCATTATATGTAGGCATGTACGAAGCAACATTCGAGTTGCTATATGTACCAGCAAACGATATTGGAGATCCGTTTGCATAATAGTAATTATCAGTCTTGATACCTATGTTGCCGCTGCCAGTAACTACTAAGTTACCGCCAGTAACCCACATGCTAGTACCGTTAACACTGTTTGCAGTGCCGGACCCGTTCGCTGTCCAGACCCCAGTAAGTGTTCCCGCAGTAGACTGCGAGCCAGCAGTGATTGCAGTCGTGGTAAGAGTACCGATGTTAGCATTAGTTACTACTGCGTTCGCAATAGTTGCGTTGGCAGTGACAGTGAGAAAATTGGTTGTAACTAGATTAGCGGATGATTGATTAGTGATAGTACTGTTGTTTGCAGTAATATTGCCGGTAACTGTAACTGTACCGAATGTGGTCGCCCCACCTGACTGAGTTGAAGTCAATGCTAACCAAGCTAGGGCATTTGATTCCCCGTCAGTTGGGCAGACATACAATGTAGCATCAGACGTGTTGTACCAGATTTGACCCCTCAGAGGATTTGCGGGAGGTCCTGCGTTCGCAAAGTTTTCAGTAATACGAACGAAGTTAGTATCAACTGATTGCCCATACCCTGCATAATTTCGTCCAGGCAACCCAAGAGAAGTACTAGTTGTATTAATCGTACCGTCAGGTATGGTAGTTAATACTGTACCATTACTCTTTACAATTGTATATGCCATCTTAGAATTGCTCCGTTGTCTTTATTTATCTTATTTATATAGCTGTATTAGTTACCGATTGCGAACCATTGAAACTTCAAGGGATAGTAGTTTCCTGCACTAGCAACATATATAACAGCATTAGTAGTGGTTGGGCTAGTAGGACCCAACACTCCCCAACTGTCCATTCTAAAGAAATACGTAGTAGTTATCTGCGGCGAGAATGTAAAACTAAAACATCTATTGGGAAATGCTATCGGGAAATTTACTATTACAAAATTATCAGGATATACATCGAATGTAACCATACCCCATTGCATGATTAATCCGTTCGGTAACGTGGTGTATCCGTTGTCTCCAAAAAAGCTTCCCGGAACGATTGGGAAATCATTAAATGTCGTTACTTGGCTTGCGTTCGAATATATAGCACCCGCAACATCGAGAGAACTCAACGTACCAACACTTGTGATGTTTGGTTGTGCTGCTGTAGTTACAGTACCTGCTGTGGTCGCCGTTCCGGCCGTTGTCGCAAATCCAGCCGTTGTCGCTGCACTCGCACTAGATACTGTTCCGGTAACGTTCGCTCCCACGATTGATCGCAATCCACTACCATTACCAGTAAACACCCCGGTATTGGCAGTAATGTTAGCCGCAGTAATATTGCCATTTACACCTAGAGAGGTTAGTGTACCGACACTCGTGATATTTGATTGTGCGGCTGTCGTCACTGTATTGGCAGTTCCTGAAGAAACTGAGTATGTCGCATTAGCAACAGTACCGGTGACGTTAGCTCCTGTTATAGCACTTAATCCACTGCCATTACCTGTGAATACTCCTGTATTCGCCGTGATCGCGACCGCAGTAATAGTACCATTGACATTTAATCCAGTTAATGTACCCACAGAAGTGATGTTGGGTTGTGCTGCTGTAGTTACAGTGCCTGCTGTGGTAGCACTTGAGACAGTACCGGTAACATTAGCACCTGCTATAGCACTTAATCCACTGCCATTACCTGTGAACACACCTGTATTAGCGGTGAATGCAACTGCTGTTACTGTACCGTTGACTCCTAGTGATGTTAATGTACCCACAGAAGTGATGTTGGGTTGTGCTGCTGTTGTTACAGTGCCTGCTGTACCAGCAGATGCAGCATACGTAGCATTCGCAACCGCTCCTATAACATTAGCACCGAGAACAGAGTCTGCAGGACCAGATGACCCTGCTACATCAGCATAGAATGCATTTGCGACTTTGCCAGTAACGTTGGGACCAGCTACCGTGTTTGCAGTAGTAGCAAGTGCTACTGCACCTACTACGTTAGAACCAGCTACCGTGTTTGCAGTAGTAGCAAATGCTACTGCACCTACTATGTTTCCGGCGGTCAAGTTACTGATATTTCCGCCTTCGCCCTGTAACTGACCAGCTGTTACTTTGTTCGTTACGGTCAACGAAATTAATGTACCCACAGAAGTGATGTTGGGTTGTGCTGCTGTAGTTACAGTACCTGCTGTAGTAGCACTTGTTGCCGTGCCAGCAGAAGCTGAATATGTCGCATTGGCAACCGTACCGGTTACATTTGCTCCAGGTATACTCGTTAACCCAGACAATAATGAACCAGGAGATAATGTCCAATTACCAGTAATTGTACCAGGAGTAGTGTTTGCGCCGGTGCTTAGTACATTTCCGTTAAATGTAGTGGCACTGCCTGTAAAACCCACGTTGCCGACATATGTCGGCAAGTAACTCGCTACATTAGAATTAGCATATGTTCCGCTGAAACTTATCGGAACACCGTTAGCGTACATGTAGTTATCGGTCTTGAGTCCGGTTGCAAGAATATTACCACCAGTGACCCACATTGCTGTACCTGACACACCATTGAGTGTATTGGAACCGGTAACTGTCCAGGCGCCTGTTAAATTTCCATTAATGGAACTTGACCCGGATGTAATAGAAATAGTGTTAACTGCGGTAGCAGTAACTGTACCTGTAATGTTGGCGTTGACTATATTAGCAAGCACATTTACGTTGAGATAGTTTGCAGTAATAACATTAGCATTAACATTATTAGTGAAGTTCCCGTTGTTCGCGTTGATGTTGCCGGTAGCGATCAGATTGCCTACTGCAAGATTGCCAGTGATGCCATCAGTTGTTATGATCTCAACCCAATTATTGGGATTGGTTTCTCCATCAGTAGGACAGATATAAAGTTTACCATTATCTGTATTATACCATAATTGCCCTACTAATGCATTAGCTGGCGGATAGATATATGCAAAGTTTTCTAAATGATGAACGTAGTTAGTATCAAATACTTGTCCATAGCCAGGGTAGTTTCTGCCAGGCAAACTAAGAGAAGTACTATCAATATTAACAGTTCCGTCAGGAATTACTGCTAATACAGTACCGTCACTCTTTAAAATCGTGTATGCCATAGCTTAACTCACTTCGTTTATATAGTCACCAGGTTGGTTAAAGATTGCACGCGGACGGTGTAATCGATTTGAATCTGCCTGTTCAATGATTTCTGCACTGGATGAAAGATTACGTGAGTCAAGAGTCTAGTTATTACTGTTCCCGTATTATCAGTTCCGTAATTAGCCAGTAATCCTAATTCATCGAAAATATAAGCCGAATCCGTTTGTGTGCTATTGTCGAACGCGGCTTGTCCTGCAGGTTCGCCGTAGTCGAGCAAACATTGTACTAGAATATCAGTGTAGGTTCGTCCGGTCGTATGAAAGACTGTCATCTTGTTTCTAGTAGGGTCTAGATTGAAGACACTAGTGTCATCGACTATTTTTGCATAAGTTTGATTATACAACGCAGCATTCTGTCCTGTAGTGTTAGGAGGAAGATAGGTAATCACTCCGGTCTCAGACACAGATGCGCCACCGTTACCGAATGCCATTTGATAGATTTCTCCGTAGCCGCGACTACTGAGAGTGTCTGCGATAGCCTCTGACATATTTTCGTAGTTAATCGCATTGGATTTTTCCACGAACACTTCCCCATCATTGGGGTCATAGATTTTAAGAAAGCCTTCGACTTTATACGATAAGGTAATCACAGACATCAATCATCCCCTCTGGTGTGTACTAATACTTCTTGCGAATTTGGATCAAAAATCTTTACACCAGAAGAGAAATAGATACCACCAAATTCATTGGGTTTGCGTTCCGGTTTTTCCTCGTTATTTGATTTATGCTCTTTCATCTCTTTATTTATCATTTAGGTTATGTCCACCTGTAAGAATTGTGCGGATACGGTATCACTGATCGACAACGGATCACCCTCTACAACATTCCAATTATATGAGTTCCACGTCTGATTATAGTATGCTTCTGGAAGTCTGTTAGAGGAAAGTAAACCATATACTTCAGAGTACAGTGGAATATAGAACTGTGCACCGGTACCATTTGCACCGCGTTGTAAATTGCCTAATGTGTTGTTATCGAAATTAACACTACCAAACTTGATTCGCTCACCGTTAACGTAAATAGTATTTCCTTCAAGTGTATTAATAGTCAATGAATCTCCGGTGTTGATATACGATCCTGGTACAATTTTTAATATCGGTGACAGTTCTTCGACTTCTACGCTGTAGTATTGACTATCAATGTACAATCCTGTAGTATTATTTAGAACCGTTACACTGCATATGCTTCTTTTATCTGCGGTTAAACCGATATTACGATAGCCATCAATGACTGCTGGGGCGGTAACATTCTGAACCACAGTGTTAGTCAAGGCGCTCACATCATATACATATATCAGTGTACTCAGGTCATATATCGGTTGAACTAACCAAGTTCTGGTTTCATCATTTGCTCGATAAACAGTAGGGTATTCTGATTGATCAACAAAATTAATATATACGTCTTGATCGGGTGAGCTATGAGGCATCATGCTTCCAATGATCACTTCATCCCCGAAAGTAATTTCGGTCAAGATGCTAATTTCATTTGCGGGGTTCAGCCTGAGCTTTGAAGAAGGAACCCTAAGCCCATTCACGGTGACCCATAAACGATCAACGTTGGATTGAGACCACTGCGTTACGTTCATTGCACCACTATCAGTGCTAAGCACTGTCTCTACGCCTCCGCGGATACTTGAGATAGTAAACTTAGTACTATCAATTACTGCTTTCACGTAGTATTCTGTGCCTTGAACTAATCCACCCATTATAGTATCACCAAATAGATATCCAAGTTCAGAGAAGTAGATTGGAGTGCCTATGACCAATCCAAAAGTCGAAGCAACAGTTATTCTATTAGTAGACGTAGTAGTTGCACTGGCAGTCGTGGTTACTGCATTAAACAGACCCGCAAGCCAAACGTACCCACCGCCAGTATAAGCATTGATAGTAGTTACTGGGTCATTAATGTATCCTATAGTTGAACCATATGGGGTGTTGTATAGGTCGAAGGTATACGAGTCGATGACTTTGGCATAATATATGTTGTTGTTCAGTTGCACTGAGCCTGTGGTTCCATCAATTCTGATTCTTGAGTTATCCACAAATCGATGTCTACTTGAAGTCTTCACCCGAATAGTAGATTGTCCGCCTACAACCACAAGAACATTACCAGTACCATTTGATAACGAAATAACGATTCCGTTTTCATCTTTGATCGTGAATACCCCGGTACCGATAGTGTTGACAAAGTAAACCGTGCCGTCAGTCAGTATGTTGCCAAAACCAGTACCATAAAACTGAACAGGTTGATCTACTATAAATCCAGTAGTACTAGTTACGGTAATCTGATTTGTACCTGTAGTAGTCGCTGTAGCGTAAGTAGTAGCGACAGGCACAGAAAGTGTAGATATGATATTGGCGATCGGGGCAACTGTTAATCCATTTGATGTCATTGCCATAGACCCCGAAGCAGTAGTAACTACGAAAGGCTGGCCGCCTACTTGCTCAGAAATAACAAAATCAGTAGAGTTGATGATTTCTATGATATAATATGTTTGATTTGCAACGATTCCGCCGATAGTAGGAGCAGTAAAAGTCACTGCGTTATTGACTTGCAGCGAGCTAGTGTTACCAGATGAGAGGGTTAACAGGCTAATATCTTCATCATATGAAACGATTGAAGGAGTGTCTTGGTCATACGATTGAATTGAAGGAGTGTCTTGGTCATATGTGCCGACCAAATGAGTAGTTGATCCTACAGTAAAGCTCAACGACGATGATCCAGGTGATCCGGTAACACCATATTGAGTATCAAAATACTGTCTATCAGTACTGTTGTAAGTTTGCACGCTGATTGTTGCACCTATAATAGGAGGTGTATAGAACAAGATAGTATTAGTGTCACTATCAATAGTATACTGAGTAAGTGTCTGTCGTACTCCGTTAATTTCTACTACTGCATTGTATGGGTTAGTATCACCCACGTAATTGTTCAGATTGAACGTCGCGGCTGCTCCGTTCCCAATGAACCATTGGACTTCTGGTACAGTATATTTATATTGATCAGGTTCAGTCTCACCGAACACTGAGTACGCAATATAATCTATACTGTTGTCATAGTCACCTGTAGCAAAGATCATCACAGCCTGAACACTGTTTGGCTGAATGCCAAACGCATAATCGTTCGTAATCCAAACAGCGCCGCCTGTTGCATTTGTCAATGTCAGTATGGGGCCGCCGGATGTTTCCGAAATAGTGAACTCATTGTCGTCGATAACAGTTGCGATATAATAAGTTGTTTGTGGTTGTATGACACCCCCAAACATTGAATTGCTAAATGTGATCGGTAGCCCTGCAGTAAATCCATACGTTGAATTGATTGTTAGTGCATTATTACTAGCATTGGTTCTCGTTACCTGTCCGGTGTTGCCAAATACAAGCTTTTCGCCATTCAAGTACACGATGGGATCAGTCCATACTAAACCAGTGCCAGTCTGGACAATAGCTTGCATCGTTCCGGTGTCAGTAGTGAGAACGAGCGTGGGTCCTGCAACTCCGGTAATTGGATTATAAGATGCAGAAATACTAATCGCATTTGTGGCATAACTTATCGACTTGACATAATAAACAGTGTCTTCTGCTACACCACCAAACACGACTCCGGTAAACGTGATCGCGGCGTTAACTACAAATTCCGTCACGCTTGCACATGTATATCTATTGTTAGAGCTATCTGATGCAGTAACTTCAACTTGTATTGGATTTGTATCTGGCCGAATTATGCCGCCGCCATTAAAGATTGCAGCACTATAGTTGCAATCAAGATATATCTCGTCAAATCCAGTTACTGTATTGGTTCTGATTGGATCGGCATCGGTGTTTGACTTCACCAACTGATTGCCATTGCCCACTTCATATACGTCTATTCTTAATTTTTCCATTGCAGGAGAGAAGCCGATTGGAGTATTTAAGGTGATTGATTTGTTTATCCAATCTATGGTATATTCAGTTTCTGCTAGTGTTGTGCCGAGCATTGTTGTCGCATCTAGAATCTGCACAAAAACTTGCACTGGATACCGCACTATGTTATTAAAACTATAAACGGTTTGAGTCGCTGATTCGGGAGCTACTTCTATTGATATTACGTTATAGCCAGTGTGGGCATATTCGGTAACTGGCCAATTAGTACCGGGAGATGTGGTTACGATCATTGCTAATGTGTCTGTTACCACACCAGGAACTAGTTCTTCTGGTCCATATCCTGACAAGAATGCATCACCTTGAACATCATATACTGCAGGAGTAACTGCAAATACCGATACGTCAGTCCAAGTTACACCGTTATCATCTGACTCAAGTATCGTGCTGTTATTGCCCACAATAGTAAACTTTAATGCGCCGCTGTCATACGCGATGCCATTCAGGTTTTCAGTAGTACCAGAAGTTTGTGTAGTCCAAATCAATCCGGTATTTGGTGCAGTCTTGATCGTGCCATCGTCACCTACTGCAATCCAAACATTGTTTGCGTAGATCACGTCTCGTAGTGTTGATGGGATAGGGTCGGTCACATCGTAGATATACATCAATGTTTGATCTATCGGAGAACCCACAGTTAATGTTTTTGTGCTGCCACCTGAGGTATCAGACAACGTAACTTGAGTCGAAGAAACGATAGTCTTAATATAATAAGTAGTTCCTGCTAAAATCGACGAGAATGAAGCCGAGAAGCGAACAGAATCATTTATTGATAGTCCAGCAGTGTTAGTCACGTTCAATATATTATTCGACGCATTTACTGAAATTACAGTTACTTCGTTGATTCCTAACCAATCAGCACCATTAGCAGAACCGTATATGACGCCGGACTCGCCTACTGCAATCGCTATAGTATTATTACTTGAAATACCATAGAGCCCTTTATTAGTAAGCGTCGAAACTGCTGTCCAATTAAGCCCTGTTGAACTGTACAGAATTAAATTAGTAGGAACTATTTGAGTAAATCCAGTAGTATAATCTGGTCTTAGTCCTTTACCGACAGTAACAAAACCAGAATACGCTGGCAACTGGACTGCGCTGACACCATATAGTTGATATTGATAAGCGGGATCAAAATCACTCACTTGATTCCATATATAAGCATCAGCACTAACAATGATGTTTTCACCTACTGCACACCACTGATTATTATAATAAGCAATTGAATTTAAAGTCAGCAACGCGCTGCTCAATGTAGTCGTAGTATTCGATATAGCACCGAACGGTATAAAATACCCGTTAGCACTCCACAGTTCACCGTCAGTGCTTCTAAAGATCGGCGTTGCGGGATTCGATGAAGTCATCACATAATAATCATCTGCGTAAATTATGTCAGTCACCCCGACTCCTGCATTAGTTAAACGATTTACCTGCCAAGTAGCTTCATCAAATGCATTGCTGATTATAGCAGAAGAAGTAGGAAGATTAGCAGATGCAAGATATCTGTCGTCATGATATAATATAGAAGTAATGTCGGCGTCAGTCGGATAGAAAGGTTGATCTTGTAATATCGTGTCAAGTGGCCATTGTTGATCGGGTTCGAACGCATTCCCCAAATAAGTCGAGTTAGGATACTCTACACCCTCGAATAGTTGAGTTAAATCTACGCCAGGCATATTGACTGTTGGTCGATAATAGCCAATAACTCTATCCATAGCGTTCAATCTACGATCTCCTGAATCTAATAAATCCCATTTACCGAAAACAAAGGTGTCATCATTGTTTGAGATTGCGCAGACGTAAACTCTATTATTAAATCTAACGATAGAAGGAGAGAAGTAGAACGGTTCAGGAAGCAATGCAATACTGCCAGTTTTAGCCATCGTGAAGTTAGTTGCCAATACAGTAGTTAGCGTGATTGCTGACCCTGAAGGTGTAGTACTTAGTTGTATCGAATTAGTCGAGATGTTAATGATGTAGTATGTTTGGTTCGCTACGATGCCTCCCGCAACTGTACCTGTAAATACAACTGCGTCATATAGTTCAAACACAGAAGCATTATTGACTGTGATCGTAGAAGTAGGTCCAGCTTGAGTTTCAGTTACCGTAGTCGATGTAAATCCAGTGTATGCAAAATCTATTCCGCTAACCGGAACAGTCATTAATGGATTAGAGTATACCTCAAGCTCATACGGTGACCGAACTTTTAAATAGTATTGATTTGATTCCCCAGGCACAGTCCCGGAGATGATTACGTCAGTGATGCTCCCGTCATCGTCGATTGTATTAACAGTGAGAGTGAGGTCATTGTTTGGACTAGTTCCACCTACGCTTGCCCCAGAAAGAGTAAGTACGTTATCGATAGCGAAACCTGTACTTCCGTCAGCGATGATTACTCTGTATCCGCCCAAGATATATGACACGTCGAATGACGGAGGGTTCGATCCTGAAGGATTAGGGAATTGAACCATTCGAGATTCGGTGGTGTCTGTCGTCAGATTGACTGCTGAGCCGCCCAATGTCGCTGACACGACCAAATAAGGATCGCCTGTGCCAACCATAAGACCGTTTGATGTCGTCAATGTTACCGGAGGAGCTAGTGGATCTAGTGCTCCTGCTAGTGTATCACTGATAGTGAACTGCGATTGAGAAATGATGTCTTTGACATAGTATTCCCGCGTGCTGACTACGCCGCCCAAAGCTGCTCCGGAAAATACAATCATCATTCCTTGATATAGTGTGTCGGTGCCCGGAGTATCAACCGTGTCAACTGTCATTCGGTTAGTAGACGATGATGTTGACACCACAAATACTTCGATGTTAGGTTGGGTGATAAAGTTGCCTGGATTTAATACATCCGGAACAAGTCTTCCTGAATAATCGATGACATAATATGTTGTAGCTGTTGACAGTCCGCCCACAGCCGTGTCGAACCGAACCGGCATGTTAACATAGAAGTTAGATGTTCCTTGTTCAGCGTCTAAAATTGCAATCCTATTAACCCCAGCTGAAGTCCCGTCGCCTATAGTAGCTTGGACAGATCGCTCGATTAGTGCAGTAATACTGGCGGTGTCAAGATTAGGATACTGTCCTGATGTGTTATAAAGCGTAAACAACTGACCGTTAATTTGTCCAGGGCTTGCTGGAAGAGAAACGTTCATTGTCATAGAACCAGTGTCGGTAGTCAATTGCAACGTATCAGCTTGGCTAGTCAATAGACCTGTTCCTGAACCAGTATTCAATAGCACGACAGGGCCATTTATTACTTCAGCAAGAGTGATCTCAGTAGAATTAACTATTCTGTTCACATAGTACGTTTTACCGGAAACAAGCCCAGCAGCAACGAGCGTACCCGTTAAACTAGTGAAAATAATAGGATCGTTGATTGCTAAGTTGGCAGTATCATTAATGACTACTGTGTCAGAAATACCAACGGTTCCGGTAACTGTAAGCGTTAATGCAGCCTGATTTGTTGAAATAGTAATATTTTGTTCATCAACGATTGTTGTCACATAGTAGATTTCATTAGGAGTGATTCCACCGAATGTAGGATCAGGGAAAAATAACGGAATACCCGGATAGAATCCAGCAGTTCCGCCGGTGCCAATCTCGCTAGTTGGAATAGTAATTACATTAGTACCAGCAGTCGTCGCGGTTGCAGTGAGTATGCCGGGATAATTCACTGTAAGAACGGCAGTATCAGTAACATCTGCTACGTAGCATTCTAATCCGGCTGCACTAACAGTTCCGCTAGTTAGAGAAAATACCGAGCCGCCTTCTGTTGCTGACACGGTAAAGTTGATTTCATCAACTACTTCAGCCACATAATATATTTGACTGTCAGTCAACCCACCTACAGTAGCGCCCGTAAATTTGATCGGCATTCCTACATAGAATCCTGTAGTGCCGCCTGAGGCAGCAGCCGGAACTAGAGTAGGATCAATCGTCACCGGATTACCGTCTTGCGGAATCAATGTGATATAATTGTCGCCGCTGCTAGTTTGTCCAACATATCTTACAAACGAAGACCATGTAATCTGCCTGTCATTCGCTACGCTAGAAATCTCTAATGCAAGACCTTGGGCGCTTGCTAGAATATTGTCGATAGAAGGATTTTCATTGTCTAGTGTAATCGACGAGCTAGCAATTGATTCACTGTTGAAGTATGAACCAGCAAAGAATGATCCATAGTAGGCTCCCGGTGACCAGTCAACAACTTGTGAGTTGTAGGTAGTACGGTCAAAGCGTAGAGTAACGTTGTTTTCCCTTACTGGTGCCGCAGATGATATTGCTGATGCTCTCGCTCCAGTATTGATAGACATGCCAGAAACAATACTATTTGCATAGATAGGAATTCTATTTTGATTTTTAATTGCATCACTTACATTACTAAACAATGCAATAACAGCGACCGGGAAATTTTCCAACACATTTACATAGTACCATTGGTCGTTGAGCAAACGCCCAACACTTCCGCCTAAGGTTCCATCTTTGTATTGGACGATGTCGCCGGTACGTAAGGCAGGGGCATATACTTGTATGGTGTGTAGTTCTGAATTAATTGCTGTGCTGTTAAAAGATATTTGAGAAGCAGACTCGATGCGAATTTCAGGAAGAACAGCGTACCCATCTCCCGGGTCGATGACATTAATACCGATAACAGAATCTAAACTCATTACTGCTTCAAGCTGTGCTGTGGTTCTTGGTTGAGGGTATTTTTCTAAATCGATGTATGCAGTAACCTTAGGAGGATTATTGTATCCCCTGCCTCCGTCAAGTACAAGCACTGCTGGCAAATCAATCGATACAATCTCTCCCGGAATGTGATCCGAGACCAAAGTATTGTTTAATCCTCTTAACAACCCACCGATAATATTTAATGAGCGGTCGACATAAGAATACCCTATCTGTTCATCGCCGATCTTGATAGTACCGTTGATTGGGAAACCCTGTGCATTATCGACAGCGATATAACTTGATCCTAGATTTACATATGATCGAAGTTCAGTTATCTCATAATCCGTTTCTCCAGTTAATGATACCCCATAATGAGTGTACCACTCGTTATAGTCAGGAGTAGCCCAAAGATTTGAAGTGGTATTGAATTCGTAGACGCTACTTGTGTCACCGTACACTAACTGAGGAGAGATGTATTTTCGATTTGTGCTGCTCCACCCAGCCGGAAGATCGAAGTCAGTAAATGCCCCTGCATATTCTTCTATACCAGTATACTTGAATAAAAATTCTTTAATTACGACATGATAGGGTTTTACTTCGTTGATATATCCCTCTAGGAATTCTTGATTATCTGATTGATACACTTCAATAGGACGCAATTCGCGAATAGTATGTGACACATCTACTAATGAAGTCTTATTTAACCATGGCAAGAAGTTCTGTGACTCAGTGGTTTCACTTTGGATATATTCGAACAACAGAATCAACGATTTATTTCGGTATTCAACCAGTTCATCAACGTAAATTTGCTCATTCAATGCACGTACAATATAGTATGTTTCTTGGCTAGGATAAAGATCAAATGCGGTCGTGTCAAAGAAATCTCCACCGAAACCTAATTTAGCAGCAGAGTAGTCCCATAAATATGTACTAAATTGAATCGTTCCATTTTCGAGACCAATTCTGGTCCATGACATTGTTGCAGCGTCATAGCGATATACTTCGAATTTACCAGCGCCATTTTGTTCAACTGTAACAATCGTGCCGTCGACCACATTGCATAATGCAACAAGATCAGAATTTAATGGAACTTGAGTGATAGAACGTGTATTGTTGCTGTATCCTTCGGCCCACCAGTTGACATATTCCCAATAATCAGGAGTATTATAGAACTCACCGCTAGCAAATAAGAAGGATGCGTTTTCTCTTATTTCTGCGATGGGGAATTGAGCTAGAACAGAATTCGCGTATCCCAAATAGTTATTCAATGCAGCGAACCTATTATAGAAGAAACTCTGTCTTGGGCGAGCTAAAACACCCGACTGTACTGCCTTAGGTAAATATGGATTAGGCACAACACTCCCGGCATCATCGCATCCTGCAAGAGAGTCTAGCATTCTACTATACAGTCCCTTAGGAATTGAATTCTTCTGCACAGCTTCTGCTTGTAACGGTGATATAATCTCTCCCAGCTGCGATAATGCAAAAGAAGGGAATCCAGGCAAGAAGTCATCTGGATAATTTTCTCTGATCAAAGTAAATTCTTGGTGAGAAACATCGTTTCCGGCGCTTGCCCCAAATCCTACGTGGAATACTGAATCATTAGCATTAATATAACTGTCACTGTTGTACAGCGCAAAAGTATTGGGTAGAAGAGGTGCCATATAAGCGATGCCGCTACTTAAAGGATTAGCAATGTATGACGAAATCACTGAATCAGCCAGTGTTTTGCCCTGTTGGTTGAATACTATTCCTGTATTTCTTACCCAAAAACAATATACTGGTACTGCTGAGTTAGTTGCATTTAGAATTGCACTAATGGAATATTGCGCTGGATCAAGGGGTAATCCAGGACCAATATATTGGTCAGGCGGATTAAAACTCGCGACCCAAGTACACACTGCCACATCTGATCCCGGAAACAGCGCGCCCCAATATTTCGAATTATAAACCACATCATTCTGATGGTAATTTACCCAGCGCACGTTTGCAGTGTTGAACCAAATTTTACCAATTTGCTCTGTTCCCCACTTATTGCCGCTGACATCAGACAATGCCGAATTGTACCTTGCAGGATCAACACTGCTTATAAAGTCGATATTTTCTCTTACTGCACCCAATAACTTACCCTGCAATGGATCCATATAATCTAAATTGATTAATGTATTATTGGTTTCTGCGCTAAACAATTGTGTATTTTGAATTTTCTCGATGTTCACGACAGGAGCAGACTGCCGATAAGGAGCCCAGTCTTTGATGCCAGATGCGTTATTATAAATCACAACTTGACCATCAGTCAATGTAGGCAGAAAGTAAGGAGTGCCGACCATTACAACGTTATTGTTGAAATCGATAGCAGTACCGTAACGAGGTTCGTTACCATAGTCTTGATCAGTTGCATTTATGCTCTGGGCATACACGAATGCACTGGGTTTGGTCAAGCTTTCATTATACTCAGTGAGCAAGTCAAACATGTATACTGCACCGGCATTGGTATATGATTCTAGGAAACGAGTTGCATTATTGTCAAATATAGTGTCGTCATTGTTGTTCTCGTCGTCGTCAAAATCAAAAGTAGTAGAAGTCCAGCGGGTGCCGACGGGGGCGGCGATCACAACCGAATCGAACTCGTTAAACTTGATAGTTGATCCGAACTGAGTTGCACCCGCTTCGTGCGGGCAGTTGATGATCTGTGTTTCCGTGTAAAGTTGAATGCCAAGTTCATCTAACGTACTTTGGTCAACCACGCTAATCAGTAGCTTTTCGTTATATCGTGTTAATGCACTATCTACAACTTGAATGATCAATCGGTTATCAGTGGTCGACGATGCCCGAACGTTTGTTACATTCGATGAATTAATCGTATCAGCAATCGCGGTTGCATTGCCTGCATTCAACTGCACTAGATATCCATTGATTAATAGATTTCTAGGACCTAATACCGTGCATGCCGTGCTTCCGATAACCAAACCATATCTGGCGCCGCCGTTAGTGTAGCGGTAAACTGCTCCTTCGCGATTTTTAGTGTCAATTTCAAAAGGTGACCCAACAAGGATGTCCGCGCCTTGTCTAGTCATGTCAATATCGTAACCAAATTGAATATTGGTTCTATCGACAAAGCGTGAGTTGAAGTTCTGTGATACGTTGAATTGGTTATCACTGATATCAACGATGTCCCCTGCTAGCAAGTATCCACTGTAGAGTAACGTACTGCCGATAACTGCATAGTTGTTATCTTGCACTAACGTACCGTTAACATAAACATAAAGAGGATTTACCTGTACATACACAGAGAATGACAGTCCGCTACCATTTGTTAACGGTACTATATCGGTAGTTGACCGAGATGTCTTTAGTGCAATAGTATTACCAATAATATCAGCGATGTAATAAACAACATTGGGATCAATTCCAGTAGTACCCAAATTAGATCCAGCAAAAACCACCGGAGTATCTATATCGAACACTGTCATAGTAGCGTTGCATTGTATATAGTTAGATGTTACTGCATTCGCGGTGCGAATAGCCCCGGCAGTTGGAGTCCATGCTAACTGGAATATGTGCGGCTGATAACCAACTGTTGTATACTGAGATTCAACTGTTTGAACTGTTCGTTGCAGCACATAAGTAGTGCCCCAGTCAGTGATAGTTGCACTATAGTCTCTATTAGGAGCACCTATCGCAAGAATGTTGCCTGTGCTATTAGTTGATAATGCTTTACCAAAACCATCTGTGTTTGACAATCCATATAACGAACCGTTGATGACGGTTGACTGGCGATATGTAATTTGCATTGCGCTGCCTGATCCAGTACCCGGTCCAGTCGCAACAAAAGTGATGCCTACTTTATTGTCGATTGCTCCAATCGCAGTAAAGTCAGTGGTGCCTACTTCAGTGATGTTATATGTTTCACCTATAGCAAAATACCCTGCATCAAGCAAGATTTGATCTTTACGATATACATAGACTAGAGTATTTTCTGAATCTGCAATATACAGCCAATTTGTGTCAGCAGATAATGCAACTTCATCGGCCCAGTGAGTTGCTGAGAATGGTGCAAGAATCTTTTGATACAGTAACAAGTCATCTGACACGATGCTATTGTTTAGAGTATATATGTAAACCCAAACATCGTTGGCAGCACCATCTGGTTTAGTGATGACGATAATATCATCTTGGTGAATTATTTTTGACCCAAACGATGTGCCTTCAGACAAGACTTGCGGGTCAATGCCATATATATCGTTCGTCGCATCATATGCATATCGATAAACTTCACCTAATCCAGAATCACTGATCAAATATCCAATACTATCAGAGTGTGCTACCGCAGTACCGTAGGCTACTGCTGAAGTTTTTGTTAGCTCAGTGCTGTATTGGTAGTTGATGCTCTTTCGATATACTGCCCAATCACCGTCATTGTTTTCATCTACCCATACTGTATTTTTGACAAATTCTGCTTCTAGTAAGTCTAGGGTAGCGATGTCGGCACTTGTAGCAACACGTTGTGGAACAAATCGTAAGCCAATGCCCTGCCCTTGGAGTGATCCTTGACCAGATATGTCGCCACCAAAATTGATTATCACCTCATTGAGATTTACTAAGTCAGCAACGATGTAGTACCCATCGACGTTGGGTGCAAAATTAACGATTGAGATAGGTTCTAGTCTCGTTAGATTGTGTGGTTCACTGAATGTAATAGTACTAGTACCATTAAGGTTGCTTCTTACTTGTATAATTTGCCCGACTGGTTTCCAAGAATAAATGCCCCACTTCTCTTTGAAGTTGGCCAACCACATGTAATCACGAACATAGAATTTTTGAATAGGAACGACCACGCCGTTTTGGTCGACTGCTCTCGGCAACCCTGCATAATAATATGATGACATCTTGACATCGTTGAAATTCGCATATCCTGATGTTGGATAGAGGCTATTTGGGATGTTGTACGTGTCTGGATCAAGGGTAGCTAATATGTTTGGGTCAGTGACTGATCTACCATAGTTAAACAGATTGGTCAACTCGACTTCTTGCATAGAACCAACAGTTGGCATCCCTGTAGTCAAGCTAACGATAGAAGGATTTCCTGTTAGGTTTGTTTGATTGATTCTGAACTCAACAAAGTTTTCATTTAATAATCCGCCGTACTCACCCGACTGAATTGCCCAATTTTCATATACATTGTAATCAATTCCACCTTGTGGAAGATTTGCACCCTTGAAGGCATTGACTGCGTTGCGAGTGCCCATGTTACGAATCATGTTTTGATAAACGTTGACTTGTGTAACATCGGTTAAGTTGGCTAATGCAAGATAATCGCGAGGTCTATATCCGATTAACGAGTACCCAAGTAAATTAGAATCTTGCTCTAGGTTAGCTACGTCGCGATTATAATATAGTGTGCTTTCGTATGCACGAGTTGATGCGTTCGGCAACATGCCTTTTTGAATATCGTTGTAGTCGATTTCCTTCCAGCTCATTTCATTGAATAACTGTGCAGGCTCAACGATCTTAAGGGCAGTCCAATACTTATTCTTATATTTTACTATAGAACCTTTGGTGTACTTTATTTCTCGCGACCATTCGGTAATATTGTCTTGGTTAAGAATAAAGCCATATGCATTTACCGTGCCGTCCCACGCTGCACTCTTAGTTCCAATTACCTTGATACGGTTTTGGCGAAGACCAGTTACTAGATTATAAATTACGTCATTGAATAATGTTACATTATCAAACACGATGCCGTGTTCAAAGTTACTGAAGTTAAATTGTGCGTATGATATCGTGTCACCTTGATTCAACGCGTTGACGGTAAATTCCGTACCTACCCGACTAACAGACATGTCAGTTGATTGTATTGGGTACAAATTCTGATTGAGTATGAAATTGATCTGTTGCAATGTCAACGGCTGTACGATAGAGGTTCCGGTATCGACTGACAATGTAGTTGCTGCTGGGTTGAGCGTAATTACGCTACCATTTTCCCAACCAGTCTGTGCCCAATACAAGAACTCATAAACCATTTGCGTCCAGTTAAGTTCAATACCATTCTGGATTTCTGCGAACTTCATACCTTTTGATTCTACCCAAGCACCATAGCTCAATATAAATTGTGACACGTCTTGTGCAGTATAGAACATAGTACCGTACGGAACAAGAGTTTCCGTTGTCTTATACGACGCTGTAGTTTTTACAGTGATGTCTGCAACAGCAGTATATTCATAATTACCATTATCTAATGGATCAAGTACAGTAAAGTATGCAAAATTCTGCGAGTTACCATATACTTTCCAACCATTTGGAACTTGCTGGATAATAATACCAGTAAACATTAACTTGTCAAATGGTTGATTATCATACAATAATACAGAATAACTCTCATCTGGAATCAACAAGGAAGAATTCCGTGAGTTGGGCGTGCCTTTCTCAACATAGAAGTTGAGCAATGTTTTGTCGCTATATCCAGCAAGTCGGTAAATCAATCTCACGTCGAGATTAGAAAGTAGATCCTTGATATTTTGAGTTGCGTTTAGTCCAATTTGCTTCGCATAATCAACTATCCAGTTGATGTATGATGTTTTTGCAATGCCATCGCCATAAATCTCTACATCGCTAACTACTAGATGACTTCTGTCATTGACTAGATACTGTTCAAATTCAGTATTGTATTTGTAATTGTCGAGGTCAACCCCTAAATTAAAGAAATCAGTTGGTCGAGTCAACGCAAAGATTCGCATGACATCGAATGGAAATGACGAACTGCGACGATATGAGAATTCTACTGGGCCATCGTCTCCTACTTTCCAATCTTTCTGAAAAGCATTCGGGTTGTAATTTCCAACAATCGAAATTAACGGAGACAACAGATTGCCTGCAGTATCGACTGGAATGATGTTTGATAGTCCGGGACGAGCTAGTTCAGGGATAATGTAGGAACTTCCGTTATTCCAAACATATCCGGCTTCTAGATCAGCCCAAAGAATACCGTTGTCGCTTGTGTACGGAGCCGGACCATATCGTTCTGTCCACCAACTAGGTTCGTCAACGAAGCCCAGCATTTCCCAAGGGGTCAAATTAGGAGTAGTCGTATCATAAAAATATTCGTATGTACCTCTCCAATACCCTTGATCGATCTGTGCCTTATCTATCTTGTTGCTTGCACTTGTATAGTTGTAGGTATATTGGTTGTTCTTATTGTAAAGCTGGGTCTTGTAATTTAATCTATTTTGACCAACCCAGTTTAAGAAAGACGGGGTATAAATTTCTAAGAATTCATTCCAAGTATAAGTTGGGTCTCTGAAATATCCAGGAATAACTTCATATCTTTGTATTGGAACTTCTGCATTTAATTTAAGGTTGTTATAAACTCTTTTTTCGAATTCTAATAGAGCTTGGTCTCTGAAATCGACGAGAACTTGAGTTTCAGGAATGTACGTACCATACAGCTTAGTATAAGAACCGTCGTGTCCTTTAATAAAATAAGTAGGCTGCGAATAATCAGAATCTAGTACCACGCCCGGAATTGACGCAGGATACATTCCCAACTTAGTTGGAGTGTTGGGTACATAAGAGCCATATGTCTGATTATATTCATTGATCGTTATTTGATCGTTTGGCTGTAGGTCGAGAGTGATAGTCAATGACGGAGATTCGGCGCTGACACTGTAGTCAACCCCTTTGATCAATTGCCGTTGAACACGATTGTTGTCTACGATACGTGACAGATAAACTAGAACTCCGTCATAATTTGCTGTTTGAAAATTATATACTTTTGATAATGGATATATCGTTGTATCTAGTGTGTTGGCAAACGTATAAGTATTGGTACGGAATGCTGACTTAACTGGAAGCATGTCTGACCAGAAAAATGCTTGAATTTGACTTTTGGCATCAGTGATCTGATCTAGTGCCATATCTAGAAGTTGAGCAGGCAGATATCTTTGCACAAGATCCATATTGTTAACGGTGTCAACAATCAATTGCTTATATTTGATGTATTCCCTGCTGTTGAACAACAGTGCATCAAACAGATTATAATTTTGTTTGCGTAAGAATGTACCCGGCAACACAAGTGACGCAGAGTTCTGAATAATCGCAGTGCCGTAGGGCACTAGATTTCCTAAATCTCTATAGTTGTTTGAACCAAAGAGGTCACCCGTCGTGTTGGGTGCATTGATGAAGATGTCGCGATATTGTAAACGTATATCACCGATGTTAGCTGTGGTGATGTCGTCGTTCAATGGATTGTTATTCAAATTAATTGGAATAGTGTAGTATGCAGTCTTGCTTACTTGATCACTGATGATCAGTACTTGAATAATAGTAGATTCGGTAGGAGTATCATTCAATACAATTTTAGTAGTGCTATTGCCAATGGTAACGGTGTATTTGTCAGGTGTTTGGTAAACATTGTTGACGAACACTTGAACAGGAGTCCAACCAGGATTAGTTAAACTCGGGGTAGGTGATGCGGCAATATCACAAACATAGGTGTTCAGAGGGGTTGATGGGCGGAAAATATTAAATCCAAATTCAAATACCTGATATTGAGTAGAAGGAGCGATGGCCTTCTCCCAGCCAAGATGTCTGACAAAGGTTTCTCTACCAACGTAACTGTATACATATCCAGTGTTAACTTGTTGCGTTATCGGCTCTGTCCCCGAAACATAACTAAACGTGTCTGAGTTAAGCGATACATCAAAGCTAATGTCACCTACGTTAGCTATCGAGGAATATCGTACAGGAAAAGCTAGAACAGGATCATCAGCGCCAGCTCCGAGTCCATACGCGAACAACTTGCAGCCGCTAAATGATGTTCCTATATATACTTCAGGATCTCCCAATGATACCCCGTTAGCGTCGAATACGTCGAAGTACGGGGCTTGATTCACCGTAACTTTTTGTTGTGCTTGATTCCAGTTGATTCCGTCATAATAGAACGAAGTACCTTGATGTGTATACCCGCGCAAGATTGCAATCTGATCATTGTTCTGACGCAACCCTTCTTCAGCTTCAGCAAGGGTAATGACCATTGGTTCACCGCTAGTGACTTCTGAGATATCTACTATATAAATTTTATTTCTAACATTGATATCGGCGTCGGCAGAAAATACCACTCTAGCACCAGAAAACAATCCATAGTTATTGATGTTAAGATCAGAGCCAGTTATCGATGCAGCGGCGGCTGATGCAAGTGTAGTTGCATTTTCCCAACTTACTGTTAGTTCAGTGTTTAACCCGTTGATTGTAATCGCGGTGATTTGAGTATTAGTCGGCAATATATTGGTCGTGTCTGCAATATACATGCCGATTTGAAATTCACCGGTGATGTCGCTAGTGGGAATGATAACTGTTGTGGTCGTGGCTGAAACTACCGAACCAATCGTTCCGGTGTACTCAGTATAAACTTCTACGTCTGGGTAATAACTTTGTGTGCCCGCAACAATTGACAATGCATCAGTGCAACGGGTATCGATAAAATCAACTAATGGTTTGCCGAAAGTACCTGAATCGAACAACTTTAGGTTAGGATAAAATTCGATTATTGGGCGTTTTGCTTTGTTTGTTGCAGTGGCCAACACATTTAGAATTTCAGGATTTTGATTATACGTAGCAGTCGCTTGAATAACAGCGACGTGAAACCATCGATTGCTTCTTGACCAGGCATTCTTGTTGATCGAATTTCTAGCAATCGTGATGTAGTCTGGATCTACTGGAATATATAATCCAATGTCAAAGTTTCCGATATCAAACGGGGCAATATCCCATGGATTGAACTCACCAATTGTGAATTTTTCCGGGCAAACAAGCGAGGTTGTTGGAATAAGCTCAATCGCAGTACCTACCCCTTCTACGTAATACTCCCCGGTCAAATAACGTGAAGGAACAACTGCACCGTCGAACGACACTTTAAGTCCATTAGTGAAAACAATACCGTTTGGGGAAGTAAAGGTTTTTTGCCCAATTATGTCAGTGTCAACGTCCAGCAAATTTGTAGTGTTGCTATCGATGATGCGAATAACACCTACTTTAGACGAAGTGGTCCCGTCTTGATAATACAACACATCAAGGGGTGCAGTGATGTAAGGAACTAGATTGATTGCCCCGTTAATATCTCGATAGAATGGTCTAGCTACCCATTCTGTTCCATATTGAGGTATGATCTTTTGTTCAGTAGGAATAAGACCTGCCGGGGTAAGCCTAAGAACAGGATTATCAGGATTTCCAACATAGCTGATCAGATAGAAGTTCTCTGCGACTGTAGAATAGAACCCTTGTTGATATAGCCCTTGATTTATATTCGCAACCATCGCTCCCGAGTCGGGAGTTAATACGATATTTGGGCCGCCGATGTATTCTGAAATGTTGAACGTCGTCGAAGTTGGAATTGCACTGATAAAATAAACTTGTCCGGCGGTGACACCACCAAACACTGGGTTATCAAACGTTATTGTTTGATTAACTACCAATTGAATAGTTGAGCTGGTAGTAAAAGATGTCGTGTTGCAACTCGTAACTGTAAGCGTTAACGGTGCAACAATTTGATCGTCGTTGACATCATATGGGGTTTCCGCTAGGTACGAAGAGGTATATCCGATTTCATCGACTACCCCATTGTTATAAAACATAACAGTCAACCCGTCAAGTGACGTTACTCCGTCGATGTTTTCCAATTCAGAAAGAAGAACACCATTGACTTGATCGAAAGGTAACGTACTAACAACGCCTACTGTATTGTTGCCTGAAAAATTATATTGTGCTTGTGCATCTTTGCTAGGAACATTAAATGTTACTAATCCCGCTGAGGCACCGTTGTTGCTCACTCCATAAACATCTCGAACAGGTTGATTAGCTTGGATGGGAGAAAACCCAGATACCCCAGGTTCACCTTGAATCCAAAACTGTGATTCCTGATCGACTGCAAAAGTATATGTGCCTCCCCGCAATAGAGTTAATGTAGGATTCGACGAACCAGCAAAACTGCCTACTACCTTGATATCGTACGTAGAAGCCAAATCAGTTACGATATAATTTTCTGAAGAGAAGACAGGGGCAACAGATACTGTAACTGAAGGAGGTCCTTCAGGCAACCAGTAATACTGGTCGAAGTTGATGATCTTGTCTAAATTAGTAAATGAATCCCATGAATAGAACTGGCTATTAAATAATCTGTCGTTATTGTTAGTAACACCGCCACTGATCTTTAATGCGTCAATGATTCCAGGATACGTGATAAAGTCCTGTGCAGTCGATTCGTTTGGTTTAGTGAATACTAGGCCCGGATCTAATTGATAATTTCTACGAGTTTTAGTTGGCTCTACTACATAGCTATCTACAGCATTTATGCCGTAGCCAAGTCTGCTACCGATATATCCCTGGATACGCTGGGATTCGGGCGGATTCACTAATTGATCAAGCGTAGCCGCCAAAAATTGTGCATTAGTTGGAGTTTGAAATATTTCCGGAAGGAAATCGAGTGTCCTGATTCTAGCCATGTATATACTTATCTTACCTGTAATTGAGTGGGTGTTAGGGCCGGTACTACTAATACGTCATTTGCAGTGGCGGCATTTACAAAAATTTCATATGGCATGCATTTAATTTCATATAGGTCCCCGAAAGGTTTGGTAGGATCATTCGATACTAATACAGCAGAACTAATAAGATCACCACACTCAGCGTGTAAGTATGCACTCAGTTCTGAGAAATAGAAAGTATCTCCAAAGTTCCAGTTATTAATATTAAAGTAATTATTCATTGCAGCTAAGACAGCACTTCTAATTTCACTATCACTCGCATTAGTATTGCTATCTTTGATGACTTTGATAGTGCCCTGCAATGCAGCATCTGCTTTAGCGCCAAATAACGGTTTGAACATAACGCTGTTTAGAATTACTGCATCTGACAGCATTTTGTAGTCTTGTACTTGTCCATATTCTTGGTTGAGTTCATTGATAGTTGGACGAAGTGGTTTAGGAATAGTATTGGTCGTATCAACAATCCAATTTGTATAAGAAGTATAGTATGCTTGTGTTACTACATACAAATCGATAATGTTGGTCGTCACTGGATCGATACGAGTAGTGTTATTCGAATTGTGTCGATATTGGAAAGCAAGTCCCTGTCTTCCAACTTGCTTCGAATACTGAGGTTGAATTGTCATTATGTAATATGGGGTAGTTACCGTTTGGTCTTGTACAGACTTATAAAATTTATTTTCTGTATAAGCATAAAACAATTGCCCCAGTGGATAATCATACTTTACTGTTTCAATTTGTGAAATTGTTGGGTATTGATACTCCACAGATGATGAGGGGATGATGTACTGTCTAGTAAGATTGATAGGATCTTGCACTGTTTCAAAGAACACATAGATGCCTACGTTTTGGCTTCCAGAAACATATCCAGTTACACTGCTAAAGAACTCTGGATTTAGTATTAGTTGGCTATTGTTAATGTCAGTAGCCGCGACTTCAACTTCAAAGTCGTTGATATATCCGTCCGATTCTACTGTCTGACCTAAGATATTAACTTTGACTTCTTTGCCCAAAGGAACACTGCTTCCATATTGAGTATTGATTGGTAAGATATTCACGAAATCTTGAATGATCTTACCTGAAAAGGGATCATAGACTAACTCGCCGCTAGAGTAAGTAAACCTAGTCTCTGCTACTGATCCAAAATAATACTTCAATGATCTATATGCGATAGCATACTTATTTGCTCCAGTGCTTGTAAATTTAACAAAGTAATTTGTATTATTGATAGATTCGATTGACCAGCGCTCTTGGTTGACTGCAATAGAATTATTAAACACAAGAGTAAAATCTTGATTTAATTCCATTCTAACGATACATTCTTGGATAAGGTTAGTTGACAATGCATTATCAAACACAGGGATTACTTGCGACAAGATTGCGCCTGACGGAACAAAGCCATTGACTTTGACGGGACCAGAGCCGTTAGCAAAACTACCTGAACCATTGTTCGAGCCGTCACCTATTACATTGAGTACCGTTGTCCAAATATAATTGTTTTCGGGGGACGGAGCGATACCCGACACTAATCGATTGTTGTTGTCGAAGTACTGCCCCGACGGTGCAGCGAATTTAATAATGGCTCCAGTAGTAATATACTTGCAATTATTACTATTGAATGTGCCAATCGACAACGGAGCTAAAAAACTACCAGTTATATTATAGAAATATCCAGATTCGGCGCCGGTATCAACTGAACTTGTTTGCCAATATACAGTACCGTCCCCTGATGCAGTGTTAATGTTGAATCGTTTATACCAAGTATTACTTGCATTTCCTGTTGCATCAACATAGTACTGTGACGCCCTAGTCAATGCTAGAACTGAAGCAAGCGTATCCGTAAAGAATGCGATAATATCGCTGGTCGTGTTGATAGTCAGCGACAGAACTCCGTCATTATTATTTTGAAATAATGCGCCGTCGCCAGCAAAAGAATTAGTACTTGAATATTTACCAGTTGGATCAAGTAAGTCTAGGTTCTTAGAAACACCAACTGAAGCACGGTTGATTGCTTTAGATTTAATGATCGAACTATACAATGTATACGGGAAGTTATTATAGTCTTCTCCGTTAACCATTCTATTCTGTGTATAATAACGAGTAGGAGCACGCTGCTTGATTTCTTGTAGCGTTTCCCTTTGTTGTGCATTGTTAACTGTTAATGGAAGCGTCAAGCCCACAGTTAATGTTTCGGGACGACCCAGTCGACTGATGTAGTTGAATGATACTGAGATGCCATTCATCTCTGAGGGTTCTATGCTGTATGTTTGAGCGTTGCCTGCACGGACATACGCCCTGAAGTTACCGATCGGGATAGCAGAAAATACACCGTCACCGAATATATAAGTTACTTGGTCGTTAAAGCGAGAATTTACAGAGAACAGTTTTCTACTTGACTTTTCTTTTTGCAAATATGCATCCGCATATACGCTATCGACTTTTTTCCATTCAGTCCTGGTCCCATCACTGTTTAATTGGAACAGCCAAGTATCTGTGTTGTTGATACCTTGGACGTCAATCTCAAATATTTGATTAGACAATTCTTGCTGAAACGTGAAGTTAACTGTGGTAAGAGTGCCCTGCTTAAAATAAAAGAAGAAGCCTGATTCAGGACTACCAAAACCTAATTTGTCATTGCGATACAGCATGTTGAATTTGCCGCTCGGTGCAGGTGGTACTTCATATATGTAGTCTTCGTTAAGCGAGGTTGCGCTGACTAATTCAAAATTTATTGTTTGACCGTCAATAGACGACGTGAACGGAACAATAGGTAAACTGTTTGTTGGAATTTGAATCGAATACTCAGACGTGGTCACTCCCAATAAGTCAGCGATGTTGCCCGGTCGACCTATCTTTTGTGTACTGACAAGTGATGCGTTCACGATTGTGTTGAATTGCTCAAGCCAATTTGGATTTGCAGGATCATTCCATAATACCGGAACGTTGCTCAGATTTAATCCGTTAATATCAGTTATGTTTTGTGTGGTCTTGATACTGGTAACTTTGAGATAACCATTAGCCTCGATATTGCGTTTTGGAGTATACCCAACCAAAGTAGCTAGTTTAATAACAGAATCTCTGCGCTCAGCAGTGTCGATGAAGTTTTCACGCGCATTTAGGTCATTGCGGAACGCAAGACCTTGCCCCATGAATGCCATAACATCGAGAAGGGCAATAAATTCTGAAGATTCAACATAGTCATTAAAAGTTTCAGGATAGTAATTCCGCAAATAGTCAATAAAACTCTTCCGAAGAGTTTCATAATCATAGCTTCTGAAATCAGATTCTTGGAAGGTCTGATAGATAGTCTTCCAATCATTTGCTCCGAATAATGATGACTGTCTTGAGGATGTGGCCATAGAGTTACTCTCTTTTGATATATTTATCATTCGGAAAAGAGCGTAATTTGATTAGATCAGTCCTGCACTGCGAGAATTCCTGTCAAAGTAGATGTTGACTACTGCCGGTTGATTATATGGATTTATAGCTACTTGAAGTTCAATTAATATGCCATTCTCTTTAGGAAATGATTTTACGTAGGCTAACGTCATTCTAGGATCTTCACTCGCCAAACGCCTGATCTCGTTTTCTAGTTGAAACTGTACGTCTCGTGTGTTGGGCTCAAACAAGAATGACCACAATGTGGTTCCATAAGCTGGTTGCCCAACTTTTTGACCTTTGGGAATGTTTAACGCATTCAAGAAGTCTTGTATCACTAGTGGCGCGTCTACCAATCTAAATTTCTTTCCCCAGTTCAACGGTTCTAGTATAGAACCAAAGCCGCCGTCTAGTCCGCCGATCTGATCTGTGCCAAAGCCGCCATTTGGGGGGCTGACTGGGTTAGTTGTCTTTGGTTTATTTGCATTGATCGTGCTAAATCCTATGTATGTTGCCATGATATTTCCTTATAATTTTATTTATCCGTTTGCTGATCGACCAACTGACTAGTCCTCATGTATTGCTTAGCCCAAAATTAGAAACTCTTGTAGTTGATGACACCAGTGTATTAAAGAGAGATGCAGTATCATTCAATGATCCCGATAGATTGTCGCTTCCGGTTGTTCGTGTTCCGGGATTTGGTATACCATTTAAAGTAGACGTGATGTTTTGTACTGCCGATACTACACCAGTTCCCGAAGTGTTAGAATTGGGGTTTGCTCCTCTCGTTCCAGAGCCCAATTCAGCTAGTCGTTCTACTAATCGCAAACGTGCCGAATCATTAAATGTCTGTTTCCAAACCAGACGCAATTGGGTGATAGTTGGATCACCTTGTGGTAGATTCTGTTCAGCAGCATAAAACGCATTCTTTGCTTGCTCAATCTTTTGATTCCATTGACCTAACTCATCTTGCACTTTAAATATTTCATTACTAATATTAGTTAGGGCCGCGACAGCATTCTGTAAATCGGGTGGCACTTCCCCTAGTAGATTTGGTAACGGAATCTTAGGATTACCTAACAAATTACTTATTTTTGCTGTTATTGCTTCTCTAGCAAAGGTATTAAATCCAACTTGCGGCAACTTGATCTGTGATTTACCACTAGACGATAGGCTCGCCAATATAGAAGAAAGCTGTGACCCTTCTCCAATAGATAGTCCGGTTGCAATCAATGAACCCAGTGAATTGTTTTTACCTATAACGCTATTCACGATGTTAGGTAATCCGTTCATTACTGCCGACTGTGCATCTTTGATAAGCCCGGAAAGTTTTCCTGCTCCCGGAATAGAATTAGTTATGTTTACTGCTTTATTCAACACATTAGAAATAGAATTTAATCCTGCAGGTAATGCACTAATACCACTTGAAATAAGCGAAGCGACGGATGACTTCGAGCCTGACTGAGTAGCCGAAGCTGCCTTGATCAAAGATGATATTCCCCCTGATACACCCGATAATCCTGCACCCGAAATACTAGTGACATTATCTACTGCATTTTGTACTTTTCCTGCGATATTTCCCAAATTAGCAGTAGCAGTAGTAGTGGAGTTAATGATTCCAGTAATTCCACCTATAGTAGTTGTATTTCCGGCAACGAGACTATTAACACTAGCAGCCGAACCGTGTTGTATGACCGAAGCTACGCCGGTAATACCGGCGATAGTATTGTTGATTGATCCGGCAGAAATATTATTAACTACGCCAGCAACGGCGTTGTTCAATGCCCCAGATATGGTACCCCCTACTGCATTGTTTATCGCGCCGGTGAAGGTTCTTGCTAAACCGGCGTTCGCTGCGCCCGCTATCTGACTACCTAAGCTACCCAATGCATCGGGTGCCAAACCTCCCACTGAACCGGTTACACTACCCAATGCACCGTTAATTGCACCACTGACGCCATTTTGGGCGAGTCCTGCAATTTGTCCTGTGATCCCGCCCCTAGCGATGTTTAATATTCCGCCTATACCGAACGCATTGCCGCCGGTGATGATGCCAGCAGCTAGTTTACCCAATGACGAGAACGAAAGTACGCCACCGATTGACACCGCACCGCCGCCACCAAGCCCAGCTAGCCCTGCTAATCCACCAAGACCGCCAAGCCCGGCTAGCCCGCCTAATGCCCCTGCAGCACTACCTAATCCACCCAATCTACCTAATGCCCCTGCAGCACTACCTAATCCACCCAATCTGTCTAGACCACCCAACACTCCGGATACATTAATCGATGATCCACTTAACGAACTAATTAATGAACTACCTAACTGAGTTATTTGACTAGAATTTAATGCCTTACCGGCAGCTGCCGCTTGGGCGATAGCAGATAAGCTCTGCGCTACTCCCGGAGTCAATGGCACGAACGAACTAACAATAGACTGGAACGCCGCGCCGGCTACTCCTCTGTCACTGATCAATGCACTAGCTAGGTCTTTGCCGTTTGAATTTGCATTACCCAATAATCCACCGATAGATTGTGAGATGCCTCCCAATCCTCCCGTGAGAGATGCTAGTTTTCCTGCAATACTCCCTGCACCAATTGCCCGCAACGCATTAGTGACAGAACTTTCTCCGTTTGGAAGTGAGCTTAATACTCCAGTCACTGGACTACCCAATGGATTTAACACTTGAGTTAATGCCCCAACAACACTATTTCCAAATTGATTAATATTTCTACCCGTTGTGTTTGTATTTGATCCGGCAGTTGAACCACCTAACGTATTAGTATCTCCGCTAACAGTAATAGATTGTGCGATATGTCGTACTGCCTGAACTGTTTGTGACACCCCCACTGTTGCGGCGGCCGTTATTAATCCAGAAAGCATCCCCGGTGATTCTTTGCCGGTGATGACTCCAATCATGCCCAATGCCTTTTGTGCTTTTTGTAAATTGTTAACCATTGCTTCAGTTTGTGCAGTTGTATTTGACACAAACGAAGACAACGTAGAAGCTCCTGCTATACCAGTAAACATGCTGTTTGGAAGAGATTGTGCAATTGACTTGCCTGCTTGTATTAGTTTATTGATCAGAATGTCAGAGCCGGGTTTGATAACCCCCGATGATGCCATCTGTGTGGGAGTCATCGCAAATGACCCGATAGCCCCTGCTTTGGCCCCGTTCCCAATATTGACTATTGCAGTGCCTATATCAACCGCAGCAGACAACGGACCTTGTGCGGCACTGGTCGCGACCTGACTTAGTACGGCACTGGTCGTATTAACATCCATCCCAGGAGAGACCGGCTGAACTGTGGGAACAGATTGATTAGTTGTCTCCGCAGGCGGCGCGACACCTGCGGTAGATGCAGCTTGATTTACTTGTTGCACTGAAGGAGAAGGAGATTGTGGAATGTTGTCTTCTGCATTAAGCGAGTTCTTGACATCAACCCCCTGTCCTGCATTAGCCCACGGGTAATGAGCAGGTGCACGGGAAGTGATAGTCTGTAGCTTGCCGGGTGCGGCGGCAAAACCTTTTTGTGCATCGTATAGTGTGTCAGTCTGTGCTTTTATTGGAATTGCAGTTACTGGCTTAGCCGAAGTAGTGGGCAATCCTTTGTTAATGTTTACTTGTGAGCCATTGATATAAGTCAATCCGGTTGCATTCATAGATGCTTCTTGCCCAGAATTAAGTGCCAATGCCGCACCTGCCTTAACCGTGTATTTGCCTACTGCTTGTGTTTCAAAATTCTTACCAGCACGCACTTTCAAGTCTTGTTCACTATCGATATTAATAGTTTTACCATGTAGATTTAATGTATCAGTAGCATGTATGTTTACATTACGGTCTGCATGAATGTTGAAGTCCCCTTGAGTACGCATATTGATCGAGTTAGTTGAGTAGATATCGACTGTACCTTCTTTGCCTAATTCGACATATGACTGTCCATTTGAATGCAATATCTGCAACGTCTGTCCGTCATCGCTCATCAAAATCTGATGACCCAACGAAGTTCTAAGTCTGATAAGTTGGTCTCGACCAATGATGTCCCCATCATCCATGATCAACGAGTGGCCGCCGCGGCGTGCCACAACTTTTAATTGTTCGCCCTTCGTTGTATCTAAGTTAGAAGCGATAGTTTGATCGTCGTACCCACCCTCATAAATAGGTCTACCCGGAGTGGCTACGCCCCAGCCAACACGCGAAACAGCTTCGCGAGACGCGCTAGAACCTATAGGTCCTCTAAGAGGATCACGTATAATTCCCTGTTGGTGCATGATCGATGCCGTATAACTATGAACCGGTCTGGGAGAATTTAAGAATTCATTACTATCTCTTAGGTCGGCGTTATTGGTATTGAAGTTGGATGTCGGTAATCTTGTTGCTCCGCCATAGCTTTCTGCTTCTCCGGAATTAGGAACGATAGAATCTGCCCCACCGATAGCAGGGAGCATATGCAATGCTTCTGGGTTAGGAATTGCACCTATGTAGAATCCATAGTTAGGATCACCGTTAATAAACAAGCAAATTACTTCAGTTCCAATATCCGGTGGGGCTTGCCATTGCCCATACGAACTTGCGTTGTCAACGTAAGAGCCTAACCCGGTTTGACCTGCTTGCGGGGTCACCCTACCAAAAAAACTACTTAAAAAGTTAACAGTTACCCAGTTAGCTGAATCGTCAGAATTTGGACTTCCTTGCTCACTGAGATAAACTTTGATTCTACCTGCGCGTGTCGGATCAATGTTATCTTTAACAATTCCAATCATTGGAACATCATACGTGACTCCGCCGCCGGAATCATGCTTAGTTCCCTTTATCCGACCTTTAAGCTTAATATCATCTAGTGCCATACTTTATTACCTAAATTTAATTTTCGGGACTTTGGGAATCTGTAGGAGGGACAAAGACATTTTTATTATCTCCGGGAATACTTCCGGGAAGTGAACCAGTGTTATTACCAGTTCCATTATTGGGTGTATTTGATCCAGTATTACTAGAAGAATCACTGCGTTCAGAGGAGAATGGGTCTTCCGGAGATCCCATTGCGTTTATAATACAGTTCAGTACTTGTTCAAATTTTCCAGAATTGAATGTACTTTTGACATCGATTACATGATAGCATATACCTTGAATTAATTTCGACAGGCTTTCAGGATATTTCCAAAATTGTATGCTCTCGTTGATGTTCATCAATCCAGTTCCAGCCGAGTAATCAACTGGTTCGTTGAAGTCGATTTCAACGAAAACCTGTCCTCCGTTAGGGTCAACCGTAAACCCATCAGTGCCGTAAAATCTTTGATAAATTTGACTCTCTTCTGAATAAGTAGTGTCTTGCATGAGAAAATCTGGGTCACCTAAAATATTGATAGTAGCTGTCGCGGTTTTAGCAGGATCAAGCAAGTATGTCATCACGCTGCCCGGGGTAGCAGTTGCTTGCGAGCCCAATAGACCTTGTTTAGCATTAATGTGATCTACCCCCTGAGGATCTCTAGGCGTGCTAAATTGGTTTGCTCCAGGGTCAACTTGTCCCGGAGCTGTAACAGTAGAAGAGGTATTGGGTGGACCACCCAATACAATGACATAATAAGCGGTATCGAGTTGCTGTGTATATCCAATGATTTCGGAATTTTCGCCAGTATACCAATATTTATATCGTTTGTGCGGACCATAGTAGCGGCTGCCAGGGTTAGCAAACGCGCTATCGATCACGGGAGTCAGGTAAATTTGTATCTGATATGTTATGTCATATGCCCATGAACCCAATATCTTATCCCACCTAGCATTTGAAAGTACCGGATTACAAGTATACCATTTCATTGCTGCTTTTGAATTGGGTTTGTTTGCATTTCTTACTTTTTTAGCAAAATCCGGCTCAGTCGCAGTAGTATATACCAGTTGTAGCGCGTCTCTTAAAAATGTACTCTGTGATATTACTTGATTTATTGCCTGTACAATAGGCATTGGTGGCAAACTATAGCTTCGTTTGTCTTTATCAGGGGTTGATATTACTTCTAGCCCGGGGTTAGATTCTTGCTGAGACTTCGCTGTCGACCCTGGATATTTATATTTGTTGATATCTTCTGGAGTAGCGATCTCAGCCATGTCAATCTGATCAGCGTCGCCTATAAATTTTATTGCGTAAGTATTAGCTTCTTGCCTAGCAGGCGGAGTTTTTTTAGTATCAGCTTGTTGCTCGTTTGTTAGGTTTTCCATCAGACTGCGCAATACGTCACCTACCGTTTTTCCGGTAACATTTGTATTCTTTTTGATGGCGCCCAATCGCGCGCCCAGCGCTTCCTTAGGGAACAAAGCGTTTGCTGCACAGTCGTACCTAACAGAATTTCCATCAATTTTAAATTTGATGGAAGTAATCGCAATATCATAAAACGTTTCAAATACTGCGTTTTGGGGTGAATTAATATCGACTGAACGGTTGGTTGGGTCTAATATACTACCTCCAACTTTCTCAGAACCTGTCATGGGATTGCCGGCAATATCATATCCATAAAAACGAATGCCTAATATAAAGAACTGTTTAGCTGGATTTTCCGGACCTTTGCCTGTTCTAAGACTAGACCCAATAGAAAACCCTGAATTTACGTATTTTTCAATAGCGTCTGCTGCCCGTCTTAGTTTAGTCAGGAAAGAAAATCCATATGGCTCAGTAATAGAAAAAGTTACTTCAGTAACATTTGCTGTACTTCCAGTAGACGGTCCACTCAGAAAATTCTTTATTACTAGATTATCGATTCCAAAATCATTAGTAAAACCCGGTGCTCGGTTATCGATTTTATTGTTTATCCCCCCGCTCTGAGCAACTAGTAATGCTCCGCCACCCGTTCTTTTACCAGTTACTGGATCTATGCCTCGATCAGGCAATGCATCACTAAATGCATTAATCCTGCGGCGTCCAGTCTGAATAAATGCATCGTATGCATCAGGAGTAATCATGTACAAACTAATTTGATAATTATAGCTAGCAAATTTTCCTAAAGGATTAAACAGTCGTTTTCCCGGAACAAGAAGGTCTGACGTTTCTTTCCTGATCGTTGGAGTTGAAGTTGCAGGTAAATTACGATTTTGTCTGTCATCATCGGCTGAACCGACAATTTCCGTGTGTTCTGCCATATTAGATACCTAACACACTGACTAAAGTAGTCATTTTAGGTACGTATATTCCTACACCTGCGGTAAAGTTAAAGTAGGGATCTTCGCCTAACCGATTTGGATTACGCGCAGCAAATACCCACCATAACTTCGCATCGCCGTACAAATCATATGCTAATAAGTCTGGTCTATATTGATAGGTCGCAGTGATTTCCATATAAACATCGTTTACATCTTTGGGAATATCTCTATATACCAAAACGTCTAGATATTTGGCGCTCACTACATTAGTCTGAGTATATGGACTCGTCGGAGGATATATTCCTTGATTACTCATTACCACATACCTCCGCCGCTCAGGCCGCCTTTTCCTCGTCTAGCACCCAACATAAGGTCTCCTGTTGCATATTTTTTAAGACTGAATTCGTTTGAAATTTGATTTCTACTTATTATCGGCAATGCATTAATTGTTAATTCAATTTTAGTAGGCACCCAAGTTACAGTGGGAGAGGACTGGTTTGCTAACTGCAATGCCCTTATACGCCGCAACACGCCGCCGCGTCCAACATTAGCCGGTAGCTGGCGTTGATTATCAATGGACTTTTCGGTTTCATATTGTGAAGGAGTTATGAGTCCAGCAGATTCAGGTGCAGTTGTTCTAATGTAGTCCACGTCAGGCGGCAAAGTATAAGCAAAACTATTGATCGCTAATGGATGCGCTTGGAACTGAAAGTCCCCTAACCCATACATGTAGCACAATGGGGGAGGAGTGCCACGCATAGGATACTCATCTTGGCCATAGAACATCTTAGTCATTGACCTAAAGAAGTGTATGACTGCAATTAGATATCTTGCTTCGAATACGTCTTGGCATGTAAAATCAGCAGTTATAGAAACCTGATCCACTGAACTTGCAATATACTGGTGTATCTTATAATTACTATGTGTTAACTTAGTTTCTCCGTATTCTGCGGTGTAGGTGAGACCAATTCGGGGTGTGTATGGAAATATCACACCGTCGGTCTCTGCTAATGGAGCCAGTACGCTGTTTTCAGCATCAGGATCATTATAAAGATAATCAGAGCCCGGTGATAGAGTCAATCGAACACGCCAGTCTTCTGAAAGGCCAAACTGAGTTTGATCTTGTAGAGTTGCTTCTGCTTCGACCGTATCAATCGGACCCTGAAGACCAGTGGGTGGATTGGTTGAAGTTGAAGCCGTAGCCGTAGTCGAGGCGGCGCCATTCGCTCTACGTACAGTATCTTTTGCTGGAAAAGACGAAGGTGGCGAGATAGACCAAGCTGCTCTGTTTGCAGTATTAATCACATTTCCTGAAAATTTGTAGTAATCGAGCGCACTGTTAATATCACTACTCAGCTGGTTCATAGCGCCGTTTGGGCCAACCGAGAAGCGGCCGTTATCTTCTTTTTTGATGACTAGAAGCTGTCCATTAGTATCGCCTCTGGTACCTCTGCCAGTCCATACAGTTCCTGCGGGTGCACCGGCGAATGCTTCTCTAGCAGTTCGCCCACCGGTCGTTGCTTGTACTGGGGCGGTTTTCCCAGTCTCAGGTGCTTCTGTAGTGCCGCCCGTGACCCTACCCATCTTATCTCGTTGGAATGTTGCAGCGGCGCTTTCTACCCCGATATATTCACCTGGTTGACCGTTTTGAAAATATTGCCACTGATTCTCGCCGGTCTTTTTCAAGAACTTAGTATAACCTTGAGGATCCTTGCCTGAATACAACGCACCAATTGGTGCGGCTTTTAGGTTGATTATAAGTTGTTGTGTCGCCGTTGTCATTCTTTGTAGTACCTAAACAAATTATTCATATTTACATCACGCATAAATACACTGAGTGTATTTATCGCTTGAAAATCATCGAATTTTTACCCTAATCAGTTGTATTTTTGCAACAGTAATAGTATCATACAAATTATAATCATAGAAGGATTAGATGTGGCTATAAAGAAACCAATCAATTATTTAAATAACAAGGATATCTTAAAAGAAATCCATATCAGCAAGAACTCATATTGCTATTATGTTGACCCAGATTATCACAGATATGACCTAATTATCGATCAACCAGAATCTACGTTGGCTAGTAGTTTAGAATTTGCTGCTAAACCTGAACAGATCGAACTAGCAAGAGAAACACGCGCAACTAGATTGTCAATTGAATCCGGTGAGAAAGTGGACCCAAACTCAATTCCAATACAGGATCTAATTTTTCGTGTTATGACTTGGGACCATATTCCGATTGCAGCTAAACAACCAAGAAAAACCAATAAGAAGACTGCAACAGACATATTGATCTTTGAAAACGATGACAGTACTGAGTTTTCTGATTTGGAAGACAAAACATCAAAGGCTGAAGTGGATGATATGGTCCACGTGAAGGTAAACTTTCCTCCATTCCAACATTATAAGTTAGACGACACAAAAGAATTCCGTTGTGTGGGAAAATCACATTGGGTGGGCGGAATTGAAAATGGTTACTTCTCTAAGGATCACGGAAACATCACAAACAAGCTAGCTAGAATGTATATGATGTTGTGCGAGAAGTATGCTATGAAATATAATTGGAGGGGGTATACCTACAATGATGAGATGCGTAACTCTGCCATTCTACAACTAACATATGTTGGACTTCGATTCAACGAAGCAAAGTCTGCAAATCCATTCGCCTACTATACGGCGGCTATTACTAATAGCTTCTGCCGAGTACTAAACACTGAAAAGAGGTCACAGAATATTCGCGACGACATCTTGGAGATGAATGGATTAGCTCCCTCATTTACTCGCCAAACAAAAGGCACAAAGATGCAACTAGAGCCTTAAGTTATCCAAATCTATTGTTTAATAATCTATAAGGTGATATAATTATTCTATGAGTAATTTGTTTAAAAAAGCTGCTGTCCTTACTGATATTCATTTTGGTCTTAAAAGCAACAGCTTACAACATAACCAAGACTGTCTTGATTTCATAGATTGGTTTATCAGTAAGGCTAAAGAGGAAGGATGTGAAACTTGTTTTTTCTTAGGTGATTGGAATCACCATAGAGCAAGCATTAATATTCACACCCTTCAGTTTGGTCTTCGGGCCCTAGAACGATTAAACGCTAGTTTCGAAAGAGTATACTTCATTCCAGGCAATCACGACTTGTATTACCGTGATCGTAGAGATGTTCATTCAGTCGAGTGGGCAAATCATCTTCCCAACGTTATCATCGTCAATGATTGGTTTCAGCAAGGTGATGTAGTAATTGCTCCATGGTTAATAGGGGATGACTATAAAAAACTAGCAAAGATGAGTGGTAAATATTTGTTTGCTCACTTAGAATTGCCACATTTTTTCATGAATGCAATGATCGAGATGCCTGATCACGGCGAACTAAACTCTGATCATGTTGCTAGATTCGAACGTGTATTTTCTGGACACTTTCACAAGAGACAATCTCGCAAAAACATCTGGTATATCGGCAATGCGTTTCCTCATAATTATGCAGACGCCGGTGATGATGCTCGTGGTATGATGGTACTTGAATGGGACCAAGAACCAGAGTTTCATTCGTGGCCTGATCAACCCGTGTTTCGCGTTTACAAGTTAAGCGAAGTACTAGATAACCCAGATGGGTTGCTTTTACCTAAAGGAAATATTAGAGTGCATCTAGACATTGATATATCATATGAAGAAGCTAGTTTCATTCGTGAGACATTGATCCCAAAATATAACTTGCGAGAGATGTCATTGATTCCTATTAAAAATAGTGAATATGCGTCTGACCTTGCTCCCGGAGACGTAAGTTTCGAAAGTGTTGACCAGATCGTTATCGACCAGATCACAAAGATCGAAAGTGATTTATATGATCCAAAACTACTACTAGAGTTATATCTTAACACATGAGTATTGTCTTCAATAATATCACCCTTCGTAACTTTTTAAGTGTGGGTGCAGTACCGCAAACAATATCACTGAACACAAACGAATTAATCTTGGTTCTCGGGCATAACTTAGATTTAGGCGGGGCTGGTGCACGCAACGGTGTAGGAAAAACTACTATGATCCAAGCACTCAGTTATGCATTGTTCGGCAGTCCAATTAACCAAATTCGTAAGGACAACCTAATTAACCGAACCAACGGCAAGGGCATGGTAGTTGCGCTTGAATACAGTGCTAACGGCACCGAATACAGGATTGAACGCAGTCGTAAACCACATGCGCTTAAGTTCTATGTCAACAACCAGCTACAAGATGCGAAAGATGATGCACAGGGTGAAAATAAAGATACCCAAATGGTAATCGAACGTAGCATTGGCATGACACATGATATGTTTAAGCATATTGTTGTACTCAACACCTACACAGAACCATTTCTAGCATTAGGCGCCGGAGAACAGCGCAAAATCATTGAACAATTGCTTGGTATCACTTTACTCTCTGAGAAAGCAGAAGCTATCAAGAATCAAGTGAAGTCCATTAAAGAATCTATTGAGCAGGAAGAGTTCAAGACCAGAACTATACAAGAAGCCAATAGACGAGTTGAAGAACAAATCGAAAATCTTCGGCGTCGTGGGAGATTATGGAATGCCAAACATACCGAAGACCTAAACAGTTTAGTCACCGAATATGATAATCTAAATCAGATCGACATCGATGCTGAATTGGTTGCTCATAAATCATTGACATTATACCAAGAAAAAAAGAAAAAGCAAGAACTATACAATGCGTTTTTAGCTCGGCAAACTGCATGGAAGCAAAAGCGTGATTTGGATGTGAGGACTTTGCAAGATAGCTATACTTTGTTATCGACAATCAATATTGTTTCTGAGCTACAAGCGCACGCCGACCTAGCTGAATACAATCGTAAAAAAATTGAACTTGCTACTATCAACAAGACTACTGTTGCTTTAGAATCAACACTCAAGAAAGACGAGAATCTTGTTATCAAGTTGGAAAAAGAAATAGCAACACTTGAAAAAAACAAATGTTATACGTGTGGTCAAGATTTCCACGATGATAATCACAGAGCCGTGATATCGAGTAAGCAGGACCTTCTTATGACTGCTCGCCAAGATTTTGCCCAAACCCAAAATGATTTAGAAAAAAATAAAAATTCTGTGTATGTTTTAGGCAATGTTCCTGTTACACATTACAAGACACACATAGAAGCTATCAAGCATAGTTCGGAACTTGAAAATATTCAAAATCAAATCGATGCCAAGAACGCCGAATCGGATCCTTACATAGAACAGATCGATGAATATTACGCCGACGAAGTATTAGGATCTGCTCCGATAACACACTATGATACTGAAATCGAAGCAATCGAACATCGTAGTACAGTTGCTAATTTATTGCAGCAGATACAGCGTAAAGTAGACGAAGTTGATCCGTATATAGACCAGATCAATGACATGGAAAAATCAGCATTACAAGAAATTAAATTCGACCGTATCAACGAACTTACTAAAATCGCTGATCACTTGAAGTTCTTGCTCGACCTGTTGACTAGCAAGGATTCGTTCGTGCGCAAGAAGATCATCGATCAAAACTTGTCTTACCTCAATGCCAGACTAACTTATTATCTAGATAAGATCGGGCTTCCGCACACTGTTATATTCAAGAACGACTTAACAGTTGAGATCACCGAATTAGGTCGTGAACTAGATTTTCACAATCTTAGTCGCGGCGAGATGAATAGATTAATACTTGCGCTTTCCTTTGCATTCCGTGATGTTTGGGAAAATCTATATTTCCCGATCAATACGATCTTTATTGATGAACTTGTTGATTCTGGTATGGACAGTATTGGACTAGAAAATTCACTTGCCATCCTGAAAACATTAACGCGAAATCGTAACAAATCTATTTGGTTAGTGAGTCATAAAGAAGAACTGACAAGCAGAGTTGATCGAGTGTTAACAGTAATCAAAGAAGGTGGATTTACTAGTTACTCGACCACTAGTGATATCGACTAAAGTTTTTATTTCAGCGTCATTACAAGTGATAAATCATAGTATGCCCTCACCACAAAAAGCTAAAGGTTCATCATTCGAAAGAGAAGTTGCAAGCTTCCTTTCGAAAACGTACGACGAAAGTTTCATCCGAGCTCCTAGTTCGGGTGCATACATTGGCGGCAAGAATCAAGCTAGGAAACAATACTTACATGAGGATCAGGTTAGGAGTTTCAAGGGGGATATTGTTCCAGGAGAAACTTTTAAAAACTTCAATGCCGAATGCAAAAATTATAAAGACTTCCCCTTTCATTTGGTGTTGACTGGTGAGTGCAAGCAACTTGATTCTTGGATCAAGCAACTCATGGATGTAGCCGAAGACAATGATTGTAACATCTTGTTCATGAAGTTCGACCGCAAAGGCAAGTATGTTGCAGTGCAAACAAAATATACTTGGGTTACCGATAATTTCATCTACTATAGTTCTGCTACGACAGGAGACTGGGTGATTATCGAATTCAATCATTTTTTCAAGCTCAACAAAGACCTTCTTAAAATCTATTCAGCTTCACCTAATACTAACACAGACACCATGTCCGGAAACATAACGCTCAATACTTAGCTTTCTTAATATACTCACAGACACCAAAGTCTTGCCACTCATTTATCCCATATAAAGCTCATCAGACACAAAGTCTTGCTCATACATACATAATTGTTTGGGATTATACATACATAGCTGTTTGGTCGGGGTTGCTCGACTCTCCTTGAGGGCGCAGACACCTGCGTTACGGATCTGGAGCCGAGAGTGCATTCTCTCAAAAAGCGTAGACATGCGTTGTCTATGGAACACCGACCGGGCAATCGACATGGTTTTGCGAACCCGGAATGAGTCTACATTATACTCTATCTTGAAGATGTAGAACATGCGTTGCTGAGTGCTACGGCCTCAACTACAGTCCCATCATTACTTTACAGGGCAACCGGTGGCGTTATACAGCAAAGAACAGGGCTAGTATATCGGGGAACAGATAGCAAAGGTGACGGGTCATGGCATCCTAAAACTTTGGTAGTGCTAAATTAGCACTACCATGGCTCAAAATCGGCAATTGGTTTCTAGAACTTATATGGAAGAACCCTTAATTAAGAGATTTAAACAAAGAAAAAGAGTAGACCGAACGAACGAAGTGAGTTAGGTATAAGTTGTTCGAAGAACAACTCTCCAAGATATAGAATGGTATAATATGGTAATAGAGAAAATTAAATTAATAATTTTCCCTATTACGTTTGCTAGAAGAATGGCATCTGAGAAGTTTTTGTTACTTCTAGGTTGCTTTCGATGATCTCGCTAATTGACTTGCGTTCTTCTTCGCTTAGATTAAGAATCTCATCATAGGTAATACCACCTCTCATATACCATGCCATCGACATGCATGATTTTTTGATATCCCTGACTTCGTTTTCCATCCCATCTATAAGCTTCTTGATGTCTTCAGGTGACGCACGAAGAAGCCTTACTCGAAAAAATCTGCTGGATTTAGCGTAAAGCTCTGTTCGTATTCATGTTCGCAACTGTCACACTTCATCTTTAGTGGCTTCAGTTCAGTTGCTCTTTTAAGCTCACTATTGAAATCTCTAATAGAGATGTACATCTCTTTGTCGCAGTTATGCAAAAAATCATTAATAAATTCTTTTTCTGTTACTTTGACCGTAGGTGTTTGTATATATTCTATTCCGCTGCTGACAATGTCCATAGTTAGTTCGGTAATTTTTCTTAGTGCTTCTTCACTAGTAGTTGCTCTTTGTTCAGCGTCTTCGATGAAGTCTAATGTGGCAAATACACGTTGTACACTAAATTGTTCTTTTGCTGCATCGTTCAATTGTTTATAGGTTAGTGGCTTGAATTTAAATGACAATTCGTTTATCTCCAGTGGAGTAGAATAATCACCTGGTTCGAGCGAAGACAATATCGCAACTAAGTTTATAGAGTAAGGACTTGTTTCGCCGCATGCAGGACAGGTTGATTCTACCTTCATCTCACCGTTACCACTAGAGGCTCTTACAGCAATAAGAATTGCATCTAAATCCATTGAGTTGATTTGCCATGGGTCTTTGATATCAGGAATGCAACTTGCAATCAACTGCGCAACTGCTACCCCATTAAATAATGCGTCGGGAGTTCTAGCAGTAATTTCGTCGATTGCAGTCATAGGATATACTGGGAGTTCACCGGTCTCGGGCATGTCGATTACGCCGGGTGCATAGTTTTTTCCACCGCTAGGTAACTTGAGATAGATCGACGGTCTTCTGAAATACTGCTTAAGTGGATTGTTGTTCATATGTTATTTCCTTATGATTTTGGGTAATTTTCCCAACACTAAATACTAAGTATATTTAGTGGGTAAAAAACCCAAAATATTTTTTTCGGAAATGATTATGGATCCAGAAATACAAGAGCAGTACGAAGAACAGCTAAGACAGTCCACTGAATTGTTGAGCCAATATAACAGTGTTATGGCTAGCACTTTAGCAAATTTTGCTAAGACAGTTCAACCGCTCGACCATGCTACAAGAGATGCTACACGTGCCACGCGAGATTCGGCGCGTGCTACACAAGATGCTGGACAAGCACTGCGTACATACGCAGAAGCCGGAGTTGAGTCAACAAAAAAGACTGACGCTGCTGCTGAAGGCTTAAAAAATGCATTGCACCACGGTAAGATCGCACTGGGCTCATTCAGTACCGCATTGTTTTCTGGAACTGAGGGATTCGCAAAATACGGCGCTGGATTAAACTCATTAGGTGATGCAGCAAAAGCAGTTACGTCAAATTTTGGTCCATTGGGAATAGCGGCTGGATTAGCTGCTCAAGGACTCACAAGAGTTGCAGAATTAGCATTTAAACAGGCCGACAGCCTTTTAAAGGTAAATGATGCACTCTCGAAATCAGGCGCTGCAGGCTCGTTTGCTACTAACGAACTACGTCAAATGGGCAAGGCAATGGGGCTTTCGTCAAGTGATTTAGCAAAATTCTCTAATCAAGCGACTACACTGAATGGCGGATTACGAGTATTGGGTTCAACTACCGCGGACGGCGTTAGAGCGTTCGCTGAAATGAATACGACTACTGCTAAAACACGTAAAGATTTTTTAAAGTTAGGGTTTGATGACGACGCAAGGATCAAAGCTACCGGAGATTACGTTAGATTATTGCAAAGCTCAAACGCCGGTTTAACCTCAAGACAGCTAAGCGAAGGCAAGTTAGCAAAACAAGCACAGGCTTACACTGAAAATCTATTGATACTTTCCGATTTGACCGGCAAAGATGTCGAGACAACTAGACAACAACAAGAAATAAATCGTGCTACTTATGAGTGGACATTACAAGAGAATCGTTGGCAACAAGAACGTCTTGCGTTAGAAAAATCCGGTGATCCGGCTGCTAAAGAAAAACTTGACGCATTAGACAGAGAAATCGCGGCCGCCAACAGATTTATTGATGACGTTGGTAGTTTTGGGGACCCTGTAAAAACTGCCGCCGCACAAATGCAATTGTTAACAGGTGCAATGACTCCGGCAAGTTCTAGGTTTCTTGTTATCGGGCATAATCTTGATGAACAAATTAGAGCGGTTAAGGAAGGTACATACCAAACAGGACAATTCACTACTGCATATGCAAAAAATGTTCAACAGTTCATGAATGCTTCTGGCGGTGCCAATACAAGTACTTTAGCATTAAGTGAAGACCTCCAAAATATATCCGGTATTACCAGAGAAACTGTTGGTAACGTAACTAGAATTATCAAAGATTTGTCAGATGGTCTGACTCAGGAACAAATTGCTGCAAAAAAACGAAAAGAACTAGACGACCTAAAAGCAGGTAAAGGTGCAGTTGCCTTGGATCCTGCTCAAAAGGCACGTGCAGAATTAACAGAAGCAGAAAGGCTTGCCAAACTTACGGTAGACGATTTGGTTGCTAGTATTAACCCATTAACTAGTGGTTTTACTGCTACTACCATAGCTGCTACTGCACTATTCGGTGCAGCCTCTATCGCTGCGGTAGCTCTATCAGCATTGGCAGGAAAGGCTGTACTGGCAGCTGGGGTAGATGCAATGGGAGGAGGCGGCGGCAGAGGTCGAGGTAGAGGTCGAATTGCTGCCGGCGGCGCCGGAAGATTGTTAGGCAGTGGTGCTGGAAGATTGCTAGCTGGCTCCGCTGTGGTCGGTGCTGGGCTTGACACATATGGTAGAGCCCAAGAAAAACAAAGCGCAACACAGATCGCAACAGGAGTGGGTGGCGGCCTTGCTGGTGCTGCACTTGGTGCTAAAGGCGGCGCCATGGCCGGAGGCGCAATAGGAAGTTTATTTGGTGGTGTGGGCGCAGTACCCGGCGCTGCTATCGGAGGACTTCTTGGAGGCGGCCTCGGCTATTTTGCTGGTGGAAAAGCAGGGGATGCTTTGTTTGGTGCATTTAAAGGCAAAGGTACACCTGAACCTGAAGCTGGCAATGTGCAAACCACAGGGATTGCAGAACAAGTACTTGCGGGCAAAGATAAACCTGAATCAGAAGTAGCGATCCCGGGACCCGGCGCTGCTATCGGAGGACTTCTTGGAGGCGGCCTCGGCTATTTTGCTGGTGGAAAAGCAGGGGATGCTTTGTTTGGTGCATTTAAAGGAAAAGATAAACCTGAACCTGAAGCTGGCAATGTGCAAACCACAGGGATTGCAGAACAAGTACTTGCGGGCAAAGATAAACCTGAATCAGAAGTAGCGATCCCGGGACCCGGCGCTGCTATCGGAGGACTTCTTGGA
>Ga0247833_1000592_pt1 | contig 65388 bp, 58 predicted proteins | sample LaCruzMarch2015__7_FD_187117 | JGI IMG/M metagenome (GOLD analysis project Ga0247833, IMG submission 187117) | Freshwater microbial communities from meromictic Lake La Cruz, Castile-La Mancha, Spain - LaCruzMarch2015_8m | ecosystem: Environmental > Aquatic > Freshwater > Lake | place: Spain...
CATCGACCCAACCTATCCATGCATCGCAGCAACGCAAATCACTGCGCCGCACCCCGCCGCACCGTAATCACCAACACCTCGGGCGCGCAATGCACCCGCAATGGAAACCACGCACCCGCGCCCACGCTCACAAAGAGCGAGCATCCATTGCGTTGGTAAAGCCCCGCGCTTAATCGATGCGCAAACGAAACATTGGCGCGCGGCTTGCCCTTCCACGCCACCTGTCCGCCGTGCGTGTGCCCACTCAATGTCAGTGGAATGTCACGACGCGCGGCAGCATGAAACGCCTTCGGATTGTGCGCCAACAAGAGATGCGGCGTCTGCGGCAACTCCGCCACGCGCTGGTCCAGCGCTCGCACGGTGCTGGCCCAATCAACACCGCCAACCAACAGCGGATCACTCGCATCACCCACCGGCACCACCGCGCCATGCAACACCTGCAGGCCGCGCATGGAAGCCATGGCCGCAAGCATGTGTCCATCATCAAGATGATCGTGATTGCCAAGCACCAAGAACCGCCCCAGCGGCGCCTCCATTGATCCCATGGCTGACAACAAGTCCTCTGCTCCCATTCCATGCAAATCTAAATCCACAACATCACCCGTGCATGCCACCATGTCAGGCTTCAGGCACGCCACGCGTTGCACGGCATCCAGCGCTTGCCCAACGTGCATCAATTCACCAAGATGGAAGTCCGTCAAGTGCGCAATACGAACACCGTCATATGCCTGCGGCCACTGCGGAATGCACAGTTCCACGGTGCGCACCTCAATCGGCTGCGCACGATGGCGCCGCCCCAACATCCCCAATGTCAGACGGTCCGCCGTCCGCGTCAGGACAATGTGCCGGATCTTTGCGCGTAAAAATAGGTTGCTCCGCGCCATGCTTCCTCCTCAGAAGCGAACTGAAACGCCACCAAACAGCCCGCGCAAGCCAGCATCCACCGTGGATGGACCGTCCTGCATATCGAAGTCAAACAGTCGGTACCCAAACTCCACGCCAATATTCTCATTAATCATGAAGGCAATACCAGCACGCAGTAGCCAAATGATGTCTGCATCCGGAATCGACGGACCAACGCCCGCGTTTGCATAAATACGCAAGTCCTGCACGAGCGGCACTCGACCGTCGAACCCAATGCGCACATCAAGACCTGCGCCGCCGTACAGGCATCCAACGGTGCGATCGAAACTTGACGAACTGGGAACGGTGACATTTTCCACCGTCTGGTCGTAATGAAACAGCAGCGCTCCACCAAGCAGCAGGAATTGCGGGTCAAAGAGCGGCCGGCCGTTGGCACCAAACGCCTTGGATGCCGCGTCGCGGTTGTCACCCTCATCACTCCACGCCCACGGCTCATCTGCACTGGGGCGGTACACCACGTACCCCACTTCTGCCCCTGCCATCCATGCGCTGTAGCTGCCCTTGATCTGATCGCCCACGGAAATGTTGGTGTCGCCAAAGGTTCCGCCCTTGACGGCATTCTCATTGCCTGAAGTGGACGCTGAGAATCCCATGCCTCCAAACCGCCAGCGACCAATGGTCACGGCAAACTCGCCAGCAACCCCCGCGCTGCTGCCTTCCACCGCCAAGTCATCATTCAGATCGAACGACGTGCCGCCGCTGCCAACTTGCGCTGTGCCGGTGAGCCTGGGCACCCACACGCCAACATCCGCGGTCACGGCTGGCGCTTCTGCCACGCCAAGAATCCGAGCGGCCGATGAATCGAGGGGAATCGCACCCGGCATCGATGATGCCGATGCCGCAGATGAATCCGAGGAAGGCAATGAAGCCGATGAAGCCGATGAAGGCACTGCCGCGGAACTCACCGTTGAGGAAACAGGCACGGCAGCCTGCATCATCAACCAACCTGCGACAATGAGCGTGACCATGACGGAAGCCTACCCATCAAGCCCCCCACCGCCCCCGCCCAAGCCTCGGCGGCCACCCGGGGCGGTCGATCTGGGACGCGGCACGTGGATTCGTCCGCAAGACATGGAGTGGAGCTTCACTACCGCTCGGGGCCCGGGTGGTCAGCATGTCAACAAAGCCAGCACGGCCGCCATTCTCCGTGTCCGCGCAGTGGACATCGGCGGTCTTGACGATGCCGCCCTGGAACGCCTGCGTGCCATTGCCATCAGCGTCCTTGTGGGTGACGGCGAACTGCTGTACCGCTGTGACCTGCACCGCAGCCAGCTGCAGAACAAGGATGCGTGCGAAGGCCGGCTCCGCACCATGGTTTCCCAGGCAGCCATCCGTCCCAAAGTCCGCAAGAAGACCAAGCCCACATGGGGAAGCGTCCAGCGCCGACTGGAAGGCAAGAAGAAGGACGGCCAGCGCAAACAGGGCCGACGCTGGCGCGACGACCACTAAAAAAGACGTGGCCCCCGGACGAATCCAGGGGCCACGCAGAACTCACTTTATCACCCCACCCAGCGGGGTGCGTTCACATCAGACCGGGCATGGTCCCCATGAACCGAGCATCAGACCAAGGTCAGCACCGTTCACGATGCCGTCATTGTTGAGGTCGGCTGGGCAGCCTGGGCAAACACCCCATGAGCCGAGGAGCAGACCAAGGTCAGCACCGTTGACGACATTGTCGTCGTTCAGGTCAGCTGGGCACGGCGGAGTGGTTTCCACCATTCCGAGAGTGACGATCCACTGGTTGGTCTGATCGACCTCTGGGACGAACACGCCACCATCGTCGCAGATTCCATTGGGGTCAGTGCTCTGCACGTACCAAGGAGCCGTCGAACCTGCACCACCAACGCCACCGAAGACGTTGTTGGTGGCTGGATCGCAGCCGCCACCGATCAGACCACTGAGAACAACCACGATTGGGTTGGTGTTGCCAGTGAGGCTGAGGGCGGTTGGCAAGCTGTAGGTGAGCAGGCCAAATCCACCGAGAACAGAGAACTCCTTCTCAGAGATCAGCACCAACTCTGGTCCAACTGGGTCGCCGCCGTCAGTGTCGCGGTAGAGACCGAGCTTCGCAGTGAATGGACCGCCGGCAAAGGCAACCCCGTCAGCGCCGTATTTAACGTTGGAGACACCAACGGTCACGCATCCGAGCGCGCCGGTGTTGAGACCAGGGAAACTACGAGCCATCTTGACTTCCGTACTGAACACGGTGTCATCCGTGCCGCAGGTGAGCAAGCAACCACGGCTATAGACGGAGACCGTCTGATCCGTGTTCTGCGTCACCGACGATGAAACTGTGTAGCCACAGGTGTCACCGAAACTTGGGCAGGTGGCAGGGACGGCAGTGAGCTTCAACACGTAGTTGTTGAAGACACCATTGCCGCATGGGTTGAGGTCAAACTCCTGTGGAGCAACGTACATGGAGTACGTGCCAGCTGGGAGGCAGAACGACTGAGTACGTGGGCATGCACCGGTGCCGTTCGCAATGAATTGCGTGGCGCAAGGCAAGCCGTTGTACATGGCCGTGACCACATTGGAAGCACTGAACGTTTCAGCGGTCACGGTCATTCCGGATGGAATGGTGAACACGTACGCGTCAACGTCACGAGTACCACCGGTTGCGAAGAAGGTGCCACCGATGGTCGTTGGGGTTCCAACAGCAACATTGATGGACTGGTACTGAGCAACCGTTTCAACGCAGCCATTGTTGATGGCCTGTCCACAGGTCTCAACTTCTGCTGTCGTGAAGGACGGCAGTGAGCATGGCTCGGGCAGGTTGAAGAGAACCGAACCAGTGCCGGTGTCGCCCAATTCGAAACTCGACACGCAGAGTAGGTAGGTGCGACCAACCGAAACGCTGACCGTGAGGCTTGATGCAAACGGAGTTGTGCTGCCCGTCAAGTAGCAAGTTCCACCAGCGCCGTCGTCGTTGCAACCAACAAACACGTCTGGGAGCGTGTTGTAGTTGAAGGTCGCTGGGCTGGTGCCCATGTCGTAGATGGCCATCTTGGTGTCAACGGTCGTCGTACCGCAGTTCGAAACAGTTACTTCGCCGTTGGCGCCTGCCGTGAACTTGTACCAAACGTCGTTGTTGCACTGATTGTTGAAGGAACCGCAGGTAGTACCGTAGTCCGGCCCATCCTGAGTTGCGCCAATGTTGTTGAAGGGCTTGCTGCCATCAGCGGTCACCAGGGTTGGGTTGGTGGCGCAGTTGTTGGCGGGCACGCCTGGGGTGCAGTTGTAAACGAAGATGCCGCACTGGCTAATAGCCAGGTCAACGCAGCCTTGGCTCCATGTCGTGTCGCAGCATGATGGATCAAGCGCGCACACTGAGCCGCAGCAAGTTACGTCAACGCAGCCTGGGGTGGCATGCACTGTGCCGCAATCACCAGTGCCTGGGCAGCCTGCGGCTGTCCCGGTAAAGGTGACGGTAATTGCACCAGCGCCACTGCCGCCGTTGTAACCACCAATGCGAGCGTAGTAGGTGGTGCCCGCAGCCACGGTTTGCGTGACCGAGGAGTAGTACTGCTGGCAACCAGCATCCGCTGCGGAGTCGCCGTTGCAACCGACTGCAACCAACGAAGCGCAGCTACCTGAGTACAGAACCAATGAGGTGTCGTATGAACCCGCCAAGCAGGTGGAGAAGGTGGCGCTGCCAGCTTCTGTTGCCGTCCACTTGAACCAAACATCAGGGGATGCACCCCAGTTCAGGAAGGTTCCCGTGCACAGGGCGTCGGTCACGGCTGGAAGAGCCGTGGCGGTTGCCGTGGTGGTGTCGAACGGCGTGGCAACGCCGGCGACAAGCGTGGGTGCCGTGACGCATTCGTCTTGGGCGAATACGACGGGACATGCACAGAGCACTGTCGCGGCGCAAGCGGTGAAGAAGGTGTTTCTCATGGTTCGTTGCATCCTTGTAAATGTGAACGGGGACTTCAATGCCTCGAAATGCGGGGACGGTGACAAGCCAGGCACTGTGGACTTGTCACCGACACGTAGTGAAATAAATGCAAACCTCACACACTTATAAACGTAATCCAACCCGTCTCCCCGTCATGGGAAACGAGAACTTGGTCTGTCTCGACAACTATGGCGTCATCCGTGAGGAACACAACATGACATTCCTGTAAATAAGTGGAAATTTCGTCCGTGTTATCTGCCAATCAGATTCGCACGGCGCCGGATCCCTTGACAATCTCGCCGATAACCATGGCGGTTTCCCCCATCCGCGCCAACTTCGTGCATACGGCATCCGCGAAAGCCGGTCGGACGATCAGCGTGTAGCCAATACCCATGTTGAACACCCGGTACATCTCATCTTGCGCCACATTTCCATGCTCGCGCAGGAAGGGGAAGACGGGGTTGGGCGTCCAAGCGGCCGGGTCGAGGACGGCGTCCACCTTCGGTCCGAGCGCCCGGCAGAGGTTGCCGGGGAGTCCGCCGCCAGTGATGTGCGCCATCCCGCTGACGACCTTCTTCTTGCGGTAGCCAGACAACAGTTTGATGATTGGCTTGGCGTAAATACGGGTTGGCTCAAGCAAGACCTTCCACAGCGGATCCGGACCGAGTTCCGGGTAGATCCGGTCAAGGTCAAGCCCGGCGTCCTTGATGATTCGGCGCACCAGGGAGAAGCCATTGGCGTGAACGCCCGAGGAGCGGAGACCGATGACCACGTCGCCCTTCTTCACTCGGGCCGCGTCAACGACACGCTCCAATTCCACTACGCCCACACAGAAGCCAGCGATATCAAAGTCTCCGGGCTTGTAGATATCCGGCATCTCCGCGCATTCGCCGCCGATGAGCGCGCATCCAGCGATTTCACAACCCTTGGCAACGCCTTCGATCATCTTGGCGGTTGCCTCGGGATCAAGCTTGGAAAGACCCAAGTAATCAAGGAAGAACAGTGGCTCGGCGCCTTGAACGATGAGGTCATTGACGTTCATCGCCACGCAATCGATGCCAACCGTGTCATAGATCTTGCGCTCGGCGGCAAGGAGCACTTTGGTGCCAACACCGTCGGTGCAGCCAACCAGCACTGGGTCGCGGTAGTTGTTCTTGAACAGTTTCTGGTTGTAATCAAGCCGGAACATACCCGCAAACGCGCCGTGCTGACCCATGACGCGCGGCCCATGCGTGCGCTTCAGGAGACCCTTGATGCGGTCGACCACCTCATCACCAGCGTCGATATCGACGCCCGAATCTTTGTAGGTAAGAGGCGTTCGGAGAGCTGCAGGCGCCGGGGCTGTGACGACATCGGACATGCACTCCATACTACAACGCAGCCGCTGGCGGTTTCACAAACGGAATGAGCAGCAATCCGGGGATTCCAGCCAGCATGGCTACGACTAAGAACCCCGGGTAATCGAGTGCCTGTGCCACGGCACCGCTCATGCCCCCTGCTACCGCATTGCCGGCAGCCATCAGCGCCGTGAGCAAGGCGTACTGCGTGGCGGTGTAGCGACGATCGCAGATGGACATCAGGAATGCCACAAAGCCGCTGGTCACCATTCCAATGACTATGTTCTCAAGTGCGATGGCTGGCATGAGCGCCCACACGGGTGGCGCAACCGCTGGTGTGGCATGCACGGTTGCGCCATAGGTAATGGCCAGTGCCAAGAACCCAGCAATGCTCAACGAATGCGCGAGGCCGAATATCCACAGGCAGCGAATGATCCCAAGACGCGCCACCATCCAACCGCCTGCAGCGGCGCCAACGATCGTCATTGCGAAACCGAACGCCTGGCGGACCCAGCCAATCGACTCCGCCGAATAGGCGAGCCCCTTCATCAGGAGCGGCGTGGTGATGTTGGTGGCAAGTTGGTCTGGCAACTTGAAGAGCAACACGAAGGCAGCCAGGAACAGCACCCGTCCACCCCACGCTGAGTAGAACCGCGCGACAGGCTGCACCAGCGACTCCGTGAGCGTTGGTCTGGTGCCGCTAGCAAGTTCGGGCTCGCGCGCACTGAGTGTTGCCCCCACGCCAAGCCCCATGGCAAGTGCTGCGCCGAGCGTTGCAAAGCGCCAGGTGATGGTCTCCGCCACCAGCAGTACGCCCGCACCTAAGACCACGAATGCAATGCGGTAGCCAGATACGAACGTGCTTGCACCGGCGCCAAGTTCCGTGGGCTCAAGCGATTCGGTCCGGAACGCGTCGGCAACAATGTCTTGGGTGGCGGAGAAGAACGCGGCGGCGCATAGCAGTGCGAAGAAGATTCGGTTGTGCAGTGCGGCCGCGGCAAACTCGCCAGGAGTCCATTCGATGCCGGGCGCGGGATCGGTGGGTACGGGCCCCCAGAGCGAGAGTGCGACGAGCGCCAACAGTGCGAGCGACTGTGACACCACCAACCAACCGCGTCGGCGGCCGAGGCGCCCGAACAACGGCAGCGAAGTGCCGTCAACAATCGGTGCCCAGAGAAATTTCAGCGCGTACGGCAACGTACAGAATGTCAGCGCGCCGATGGCGGTGACGCTCCAACCAGCGCTGGAGGTCCATGCCTGCGCCACCGTGGTGACCAAGACGTTTGGCACTCCGCCTGCAAACCCCAGGACCAATAACACCAGCATCGTCCGGCTTCCGTACAGCGCGGCGAATGAAGAGCGAGAAGTTGCTGCAGCGAAGGGCCGATCCGTGGCCATAGCGGCAGGTTACCGATGCGCGCCACCCTGGAGTGGCAAAACGACAGGACCCCGACCGTGAGGCCGGGGTCCTGAATCAATCATGCAGGTCGTGCTGACTTATGAGCGACGACGGCGTGCACCGACCAAGCCAGCGACTCCGAGGAGAGCCATGGCGCCTGGAGCTGGCACAAGCGTTCCGTTCACGTCCACCATCATGCGGCTGGGCGAGGCTCCCGGCGGAGTGCCGAAGGCGAAGAAGGCGGCGAACACACCGCTACCGGCATTGTTGTAGATGCCGAAGGCGTTGAGAGACGCGCCAGTGGTGGGGGCGTTCGTGACGCGCCAGCCGTTGGACGTGTTTGCGGCGTTTGCGCCGGTGAACTCGACGCCGATCCACCAACCACCCAAGCCCGCGTTGGAGACGGTTTCCAAGTTCAGGGTGACACCCGATACCGCGCCCGTGTTCACCAGCTGAGTGACGCTCGCAGTGCCAGCGCCGAGGGAAGCGGAGGAATAGATCTCGTAGTTGGCGCCTCGACCGAAGTTGGTTCCGTCGAAGGTCATTTCGGCGGCATAGATCTTGATTCCGACATCAGTCAGCACACCGGCAGCTACGAGGCGGCGAATGCCGACGATCGCGCTGTCGACCGCGAGCTGGGTTTGAGCTCCGGTGCCGTCAATCGCCGTGAAGCAGTTCATGTAAGTGATCGCACCAGCGCCAGCGTTAAAGCGGGAGCCAGTTTCTGTGCCGCCGCCGTAGACGAGCGCGGCGTTTGATGCGGACGTTGCGACAAGAGCCGCCGTAGCGGCAGCGAACAAGAGAGATTTCATTTACAAGGACTCCGATAGGGAAAGGGAAGGGAAATCAAGAAACAAACAAAGCCAATGTTTCAATCTGCGCGGCGCATTCGCCGAGCTAGACGCCCTTTGACCGACCTCTCGTGTCACCCCAGAACACCTGCATGGTGCCCCCCCTTTTTGATCGGTCAAGAAACAGTGCTCGGAATTTGTTAGCGGCGCGTGTGGGGCGCCGGCGGCATAGTCGAATAACTATGCGCATACAGCTAAAAACCCCTTAAAAATCGAGGTTTTGCCGTGCTAGCGAATGTGCAATCACGACCGCCCGTTTGGGCTAGGCGTGGCTGTGAACCGCTGCCGTCAGGCTGCTCAACATCATGGATCCGAGGTCGGCGGGACTTTCTGCCACATTCAGCCCGCAGCTGCGCAGGGCATCCATCTTCGCCTGCGCTGTGTCATCGGCACCGCCAATGATGGCACCCGCGTGACCCATGCGGCGCCCGGCAGGAGCGGTGCGCCCCGCGATGAACGCCACCACTGGCTTGTGCTGCATGTTGGCTTGAATCCATCGGCCAGCCTCCACCTCGTCAGTGCCGCCGATCTCGCCGATCATGATGACGCCATCCGTGTCTTGGTCGGCGGCGAACATTTCCAGGATGTCGATGAAGTTCAGACCCTTGACCGGATCGCCACCGATACCCACGCAGGTGGACTGACCGATGCCGCGTTCGCTGGTCTGCCAGACAGCCTCATAGGTCAGCGTTCCGGACCGACTGACAATGCCAACCGCCTTGCGAGAAGAAGCGTCGAGGCGGTGCGTGTGAATGTAGCCCGGCATGATGCCGATCTTGCAGCCACCTTCGTAGCGACCGGGGGTACCGGTCTTGCGCCCAGGAGTGATGACGCCCGGGCAGTTGGGGCCCACCAGCACGGACTCGGGATACCCAGCGAGGCGCGCGCGCACGCGGATCATGTCTTGCACCGGGATGCCTTCGGTGATGGCCACAATGGTCTTGACGCCAGCGTCGGCGGCTTCAAGGATGGCGTCGGCGGCAAATGGGGGCGGAACGAAGATCATCGTGGCGGCAGCGCCGGTTGACCGGACTGCCTGCGCAACGGTGTCGAAGATGGGCAGTCCGTTGGCGTCCTTCTGACCGCCCTTCCCTGGGGTGGTTCCGCCAACCATGCGCGTTCCGTACTCAAAGCAGCCCTTGGTGTGAAAGGCGCCGGATGTGCCAGTGATTCCTTGGCAGATGACCGAAGTGTTACCGTCAATGAGGATCGCCATAGGTGCTTCAGGGGGCTCTGGATGCGAGGCGCCAACGATCGGCGCGGGCGGGCGAGGATAGCCGAACCCGATACGATCGTGGACGATGAGCATCGCGCCAAAGCACGGAATTCATGAGGCGATCACGGCGTCGATCGCGGCATCGATCGCGGCGCACCCTGCCACCGCGCGGATCGGCCAACTGCTGGCGATTGACCGTGAATCCGCGGGACAGCTCTTGGGCGCGATGCGTGAAATTGCGTTTCCGGGGTTCCACCTCATGAACACCGAAGGCGGCGGGACCCGCGACGCACGGACTGCGAGCGAACCCGGTGCGATTGAAGCGTTCGTTGCCGAGCGCGTACCGGCGCTACGGATTGCCCTTGCGCAGTGCATTGCTGCAGCGCGGCGTGCGGTGGAAGCCGCGCCGGGTAACCAGCCTGAGCAGGATGCCGCCGTTGATGGCATCTGCCGCGAGGTCCTGGCGCAGATCCCCACGATCCGTGCTGCGCTTGCAGCCGATGTCGAAGCTGCGTACCGCGGCGATCCAGCGGCGCAAAGTGTTGCCGAAGTGATTCTGTGCTACCCAGGAATCACTGCCTTGACGGCACATCGGTTTGCGCATGAATTGTGGATTCGAGAAGTTCCAATTCTGCCGCGCATGCTTGCGGAGATTGCACACTCTGCGACGGGCATTGATATTCACCCTGGCGCGCAGATTGGCCGCGGCGTGTTCATTGACCACGGAACTGGAGTGGTGATTGGCGAGACCTGCACCATTGGTGAAGGCTGTCGGATTTATCAGGGCGTAACCCTGGGTGCTAAGAAATTTGAGCGCGACGCCGACGGTTCATTGCGCAAGGGAACCAAACGACATCCAACACTCGGAGCGCGAGTCACGGTGTACGCAGGCGCCACCATTCTTGGCGGCGACACGGTGATTGGCGATGGATCCGTGGTTGCTGGCGGTGTGTTTGTCATGCAAAGTGTGCCGCCCGGGCATTTGGTTGCAAATCAGAAAGCGCAAGTGCGCGTGCTACCGCACGGAGAGGATCCAGCATGAATGAGCAAAGCCACCGATTTGGACTGCGCGCGTTGTCGGCGCTGGCACTGGCGCTTTCGTTCGTGGCGCTATTAGTTGCTGTGCCCGCAGCGATGCCAGTGAGTCTGGCGCGCGATGCCACGCCGGGTATTGATCCGGCGAAGTTGTATGCGCATGTGCATGTCATGGGCGCCAGTGCCAGTGCCGGCTTTGGGGTTCGTGCCCCGCTGCCCCGCACGCATCCCGCACGGCTTGAGCCGATGACGGTGGCGCGCCTTGCTTCGATGGCGCGCGTGAGCGCAGGCGAGGTGACGGGCGATGCCTCGGGCCTCTTCTTTACCAATCCAGGCGTGATGGGAAGCGCGCAAGTGGATGCAGCACTCACCCAAGAGCCGCGCATCACCATGGTATTTGCCGATGACTTTCTATTTTGGTTTGTGTACGGAGCGCTCAGTGCGGACCGAACTCCCATCAAAGATGAAACGCAACGCTTGCAGTTGCTAGAGCGGGGCCTTGCGCAACTCAACCGTATTGTGGATGCAGGTGTGCCGCTTGTAGTTGGTGATGTGCCGGACATGTCGCTTGCTGTGGGCAAGATGCTTTCCAAAGCACAGATGCCCAAGCTGGAGACGATTGCGCTTGCCAATGAGCGAATTCGTGCGTGGGCCAAGGACAAGCCACGCGTGGCGATACTGCCCTTGGCAAAGTTGGTTGATGACCTGCGCTCTGGGCAGCCGTTTCAAGCTGGGCGCCGCAGTTGGAGCGAAGAGTTAGACGGAGCGCTGATTCAGCGTGACCAGTTGCATCCAACATTCGCTGGAACCGTTGCGCTGCTGGCGTGCACTGAACAAGCTGCAAACGAGCGGTTCCTTGGGGTACGGCAGCCGAATGCGCCGGGAGCACCAGTCGCGTTTGAACACGACCCAACCAAGGTTGCCGAGCGCGTGCGTGATGCGGCGGGCGACGGGCTTGGCGTCAAGAACGGCGCAAGTGCCGACGGTGCGGGGGTGGGTGCGGGACCAGGTGCCAAGGGCGCAAGCGCGCGTTAATTGGGACCGAGAAGTTGCGCAAGCTTGCGCCGTGCTTCCACATCGGGGGTCTTGGAAATCAATTCATTCACCCATGTGTCGGCGGCAATACGGCCATCAACGGCGCGCACTGCTGAAAGCAATGCCTGCGCGTCCATGTCTAAGCGCGGAGATCGCATGGCATTCTTGAGTGTTGTCAGGGTCACTGGGTCGCGCAGCGTAGGAATGTCAAGCGCCCACAAGTGCCACAACATATCACGCTGTTCGTCGGTGGGGTCTCGGGCGATCGACCATGCTTCCATGAACTCCGCGCGGGTGCCCGCGCGAAAGATCGGTGCAAGTGCAATACGCGCCACTGCATCTTGCGCGCCCTTTGCTTTGGCAAGCTTCCACAACTGCGCAGCCACCGTATCGTCACCCGCAAGAACCAAGTCACGCATGGCCCGCGCGCATGAATCACGCGTTACCGCAGGATCAGCATCCTTCAGTCTTTCAAGCGCGGCGCGCGCTGAATCGCGGAGGTCCATTTCACCCGTCTCCAGTACAGGCGCATGATCGCGGCCGGGAAGCATGGCGAGCGTCTTGGGCGCAGGCATCGTCATGAGTGGATCGCCGATGGTGGCGATGCGCCACACCTGTGCGATTGGATCACCGGGCCACTGTCGACCAGCCACCAAGAATGGCGTGAGCGCGGCGAGACGTTGAATGACGGTGGCGGGCGGCACGAATGCGGTCAGATACGGTTCGTGCACTGAGCCAACGTAGGCATACACGCCGTGATCGAGCCATCGACCACCGACCGTGTAGACGGCATCTGGCGATTGCAGGGAGAAACTGTGAATCATGGAAAGCGCCATCGGCTTTCGCAGTACGGGGATATCGGTGGATGGCGCGTTTGATGAGGTCTCGACCTCAAAGAAATCAGCATTGCCGCTGGAGTTCATGAACAGAACATCCGGGCCGATGCCCTTGGGCAACAATGATCGCCACGAAGTAAGTGTTCCGTTGCTGCCCTCCCATGATTTCATGGTGAAGCCTTCTTGCGCAAGGACAGGTGTTGCCTGTGCAAATGAATACGCGGCGTACATGCCACCGGTGCGGTTGGCGTATCCGTCAAACATCCATGTTTCGGTGCGATGCAGAAACAGAGAGCACATGGCCATGTAGGCCGAACGAGTGCTGGTGCCAAAGACCTGTGCTGCAAATCCCCAGCGTGATCCATCGGCGTTGCGGCACAGTGCGTCGGTCAGTGAAAGTGGTCCGGTTTCCTTAGGAAGTTGCGGGTTGCGACCGCCGGCTGGCGAGGGAAGATCAACGCGGAGCGCGGCGTGACGACACAGAGTGAACGTCTCTAAGTCATCGCCAAGCGTGTTCCACGTGAGGCCGCTTGATGCAAAGGAATTGCGCACTGCGGTATCAAGCGCTGCAAAGTCGGTTGCACCAAGGATGTCGTTACTGCTACTTCCGGCGGGCTCTTCAATCCACACGAGTGGCTGGCCACGTCCGGCTGCAAGCGCCACCGCGGCGGTCCATGCTGGATCCTTGACTGATGCGCCAACGATTCCAGCGGGAACTAGGCCGATGGAACGCAGTGCTGCAACGGAGCCGTTGGCGGGGTCGCCGCCCCATGCGTGCGCGATCGCAGCATCGACGGCGGCACGCAATGCGGCATCATCGGCGGGTGCTGCTGATGCGGGACGGCGAATCACCTGCGCGGGCTTAAAGGCGCGGATGAAGCGCGGGGCGAATTCGTCATCCTCGATCAGAACCGGCCAGCGCGCCTTGGGAGTCCAGCGCGCGATTTCGGCAAGGTAGGCGCCTTCATTGGCAACCAGTACCACGCGATCAACGACGGGGAGCTTTCCTTCGATGCCGAGTGAACGCATACCGAGCCGCGCAAACCATGGCATCTCCGCCATGCGTTTCGCTTGCTCTTGTTCCGGCGTGAGGGCTGACTGGCCCGCTGGCGCGGGCGGTGCTTGCAGCGCCAAGACGAGTGCGAGCGGAAGCGTGATGAGCGCGATGACAGTCATGCGACCGATGATAGAGAAGCGCTCTCAGTACGGCGCGTGCAAGTAGCAAACTTTAAGTAGTCGACCCGCGCTTGATCATGCAACCGTTGCGCGCCACAGTGCCGCCGCAAGGAGCGCGCCGAGCACTGGACCAACAATTCCAATCCATGCGCTGCGCCAATCGCTTCCGCCCTTACCGGGAATGGGAAGAAACGCGTGTGCAACGCGGGAACCAAGATCGCGGGCAGGATTCATGATGCAATCGCTGGCGCCAGCAGCACCAAGGGCGAGCACCGCAAGGGTCATGCCGGCAACCAGGACCGACAGCATTGGCTGAACAACCGACATAGGCGTTGCCGTCAGTTGGAAGGCAACGCCGTCCTCCATTTGCTCCGCACTGCCGGCATCGATGGTCGCTCCGGCGATCAGACGCAGAATGACATAGACAAAGACGGTGGACGCAAGCACCTCGGAAAGCAGGTTGGAGAGAGGCGCACGAATGCGCGGTACATTGACAAAGACCGCCAGTTTGGTCTGCGCATCGTCGGTGCGTGACCAGTACGGCAAGAACTGCAACCACGCGACCGCTGCACCCACGAACGCACCCGCACATTGTGCGGTGATGTTGCCGGCCAGTATGTCGGACTTGAGTCGACCAATGGACCACATCGCTACGGTGACTGCGGGGTTGAGTTGCGAGTCACTCCGACCAGCCACCAGCAAGCCGGCGGCAAGGGCCGCGCCCCATCCAAGTACCGCGGTTCCGTAACTTCCGCCAACACCGGGCGCGCGAGCGAGGCGCAGGTTTGCAGTGACGGCAACGCCAAGAAATACATACACGGCGGTGCCGAGAAATTCGCTCGCAAATGGGGTCATGGCGCGGAGTGTAGGTCGTGATCCTTTGCTTCGACGCCGGCGAGCAGGCAGAAGGATCGCCACGCCTTGCAACGTGCGCGGAGTTCTACGGGCGCCACCACGCGGATGCGTTCCACTGCAAGGACGCGGCGCTCATTGTCGATGGCCGCGAGTGCGTTGACGCCGGATGCATCAATGGCAGTACGGAGTGCCTCGGTGTCTGCATATGAGCCATTCATCAGGGTGTTCAGGCGTTCAATCCGCTGCTGGCAGACCACGGTGGCCTCGGCTCGCCAGGCATCGGCTGCTGTTGCAATGGCCACGCGGGTAGCGATGTCCTCGGGCGGAAGCACGTCACAGAGTGTGAGCGCAACGATGGCAATCTCTGCATCGGACCGATGTGCATCTGGATAGCCGCGGCGAACTGCGGCCGTGCGCACACGCGCGGCATCTTCCGGGGATAAGGCATTGCATACGGCGTTGATCGCTTCGTTCGCGGTTACGCGAGCAGCGCGCGCGGCGGCCGATGCATTCGTAGTGATCTGATCCATGTGTACTTGCCGCGCAGTATGGAATCGCAATCGTTCCAGTTGGCTCATACTTGCCAACGAATCGGGCATGGATCCGCGCTGCGACGCGGTAAGAAGCATGCGGGTATCGCGCTCTGCTTTGATGGTGGCGCACACTGGGGATTCGCGCGCAGCAAGAACGTCCACGGCGGCACGGCGGGCGGCGGGCGACAGTTGCGCGGATATCACTACCAGCGCGGGGTTCACGCGCAATGCGCCAAGCATGTCTTGATCAAGGTATGACCAGTTCGCTAAGGATTGCGGGTTACCAGCATTGCACGCCATCCTTAAGAGCACCGCATCGCTATCACTGAGCCCGGTGCCGAGCGCGGCGGCAATAGCCGCTTGGAAATCCGCCTCCACCCGTGCGCTCGCGGCGATGCGCTCCGCATCGGCACGCACGCACGGCGGGCACTGCGCCACGCCATCAGCATTCATCGTGCCTTGTTGAAGTGATTGTTCATACGCAACCTCCAACGGCTCGGCAACTTCTTCCCAGCGCTGCAGGTAGTCCGCATGCAGGCTACGAATAGTGTCTGCAGATTCTTCCGGCATTCCCAAGGAACGAAGGGTGGCAAGCAGCGCTGGCAAGTCCGCAAATGAACTGGTGGGAGTGTCATTCCCATTTGCTTGTGAAAGTGCCAAGGAAAGCGGATCAGAGGTTTCACCTTGCGCTGCCTGTTCGGCTTCTGACTCCTCCGCCTTGGCTGCATCCACGATGTCCTTCGCTTCGGGAATGTTGGCAAGCAATAACCAGTCTGGCGATTCCTCATCGTTGCCAACACATTGTGCGCCGCATGGGGCGAGTGCGCGCTTATCAAATGCTGCAAATTCCTTGGCGAATTGATCGCTGATAGCTATGTTCGATAGATACCACTGGTTTGTTGCGTCAACCTTTCCAAGCGCTTGATACTGGCGCTCAACGAGTTGGCTACCCGCATCGACCAGGAATTTCGGGAACTCGACCCGCCATTTTTCGATCGCGCTATGAAGGCATTCGCGACAGGCGTTGTCAAGCGTCGGCCGCAGGAGTGGAGCCAGCAATCCGCCCAGTGGGATTCCAGTACTTGAATCATTGCAGGCGTTGAATTCGTACATCTCCTCGCACATGCGGCACGCAAATTTCCAGCGCGCTGGCGGGGGAAGCGTTTCCAACAGCACGCGACACGCGTCCCACTGCGCGCGCAACACCGCGGACGCTGGGCCACTGAGTTTCTGACGTTTGTCGACCCATGCTTGGGTCATTCCGGCAGCGATGCGCGCAAATTCCGTTCCGGCAACGGGCTCGTCCTCCGAATCAGGTGAGCGCAATGCCCGATCAGCGGCGCGAAGTTCCATGTAGTCCAGCATGGACAATGTGGAAACCCCCAGGCGATCCATATCTGCTGCAAAGTCCAGGCGCGATTTGCGTACGCTCTGGCACAAAGCGCGGATCGCAGAGATCCGACGTCCGCGGGTTGAATCCAACGCGGCCATCGCGGCTGCAAGCGCATCATGGTCGTCAGGAAGTGCGCGATTGAGGGCGGCTTCAACATCAAAATCTGCAAGTTGCGCGCCCAGTGCCACCGTTTCACTGGGTTGATCAGCAACTGCACTTTGCAACGCGCGCTGCGCCCGCAAGTTGGCGATCTTGGCACGCATTGGTTCATCGCTTGCGAGAGCGATGGCCGCAAAGAGGGCATCCTCAAGGCGTTCGCGCTGTGTGGCACACGCGTCAAGTTCGGTGAGCTGTTGCAGCACAGTGGCCCGGGATTCTGCAATCGGGTGGGCGTAGGGGCCGCTGGGCGTGTCTGTGCCACTACTGGCACCACGCTTCGCTGCGTTCGCAAGTTCTGCAGTGCGCCAGTCCGCTAGATAGCGTTCATACGCGTCCAACACGCTGCTGCGCGGGGTACTCACCGATGCGCCATCAAGCATGGCAAGCACGGCGTTGAGCGGCAACAGATCAATAGCGCCGGTGGCGTAACGCACAGAATCGCTCTCCGCCGCAACGCGTGGAGCGATGGAGACTGATAGCAACAGCGCGAGTACTGCGATCGTCGATCGAAGCATCCGCGCTACGCGCATCACATGGCGCTCCCGAGGCCCATGATGCGTCGCCACGCGCTGATCTGTCCAAGGTGCATCTGCATGTGGCCGATGCACAGGAAGGTGATCAGGGCACCTTTGTGCGGGAACATCTCTTTCATGCGACCTTCGCCAGGATTTTCCTCAGCGAAGACGGAATCCGGAGCAGTTTCAAGTGCCTTGGCTATGGACTGGTAGCCGGCGGTGAAGTGCTTCATGATCTCGTCCTTGGACGGATACTCACCGGGTGCGGCTTCGATGCCAGCCTTGAAGCGATCATCCCAACCAGCAGGATTTGGAACGATGAGATCGGGGCGGCCGAGCATGCCGAGCGCGCGATGCGGATAGATGGACAGATGCGCCATGTAGAAGGCGGGGCACACCACATCCTTTGCAGGGAAGTGCGCGAACTTGTCAGCAGGAATGGTCTTGGCGAGCGTCTCGGCGTAGTTCAGACCAAGGTTCAGACCGGGGAGGACGTAATGGGCGTATGACATAAGACCCGCAGTCTAGACAAATTTGCTTACTGTCCGATGCAGCGATCGTAGATGGTCTGCGCAACGATTGGATCCGTGGTGCCGCGCACAATGGCCCGGCCGTCAGGGAATACTGACAGCTCCATCGACCCGGCAAGTGAACCCACGAGCAAGCCATCCGCCATCACAAATGTTCCGAGCGACGCAAGCCGCAACTGCAGCCGCACCAGGTCCACCTGTGCCACCGCCGCCGGGCGCACCTGCACCGCGTTGCGACCGCACAACACCGTGCAGCGGCCATCGGACTCCGCGTCCAGAAACTCAAACTGCCGAGCGCCGCAACATGGGCACTCCGCCCGCCCCGCCCCCGCGAGCGACATGCGTGACATCCGATTCGTTTCAAGTTCCATCGACCAGAATGAGACATCCAACAGGTCCACGCGCCCCGCAAGCAACTTGATCGCCTGCCCTGCCGCATAGGCGCCAACCATGGCAACCGCTGGTCCAAACACTCCGGCCGTGTCACATGTTTCGCCCTCGCCCGGCGCAGGTACTTCGGGGAACACACACCGCAGGCACGGGGCATCAGCCTTTGGAATTCCAAGCGTGCCCGCTACGCCAGCAAGTATCGGCATGGATGTGCCGCGCATCGCCACCGCACCCGCGTGCACGAACGCCTTGCCCAGTTTCACCGCCGCATCATTCAAGAGATAACGCGTTCGATAGTTGTCGAGCCCGTCAATGATCACATCGCAATCGCTGACAAACTCTTCAGCATTGTCAGATGAAAGATGTTCAACACAGGCGTGCACACGCAATGCCGGATCGATCGCCTGCACGCGACGCTTCGCCGCTTCTGCCTTCGGCACACCAGCGCGCGCATCAGCGTCTACATAGAGCGATTGTCGTTGCAAGTTGGTGACTTCCACCACATCGCGATCCACCAGCGTCAGCGTGCCCACACCTGCGCGCGCCAGTAGGTCAATCGCTGTACATCCAAGTGCACCACAACCAACTACCAGCGCATGCGCCCCAGCAAGACGCGCCTGCGCCGCCACGCCAAACCCCGGCAAGATCATTTGCCGGTGGTGACGAGCGTGCGGATCTGGCAACGAGTCAGGCATAGACACAACGATAGAGAAAAACACCGGAGCGATAAAGAAAAACACCGAAGCGCCAAGTTTGTGCTTGGCGCTTCGGGAAATTTCAGTAAATCAAGCTGCGGAGCAGGCGATCACCAAGCAAAGTGCGCGAACGCCTTGTTGGCGTCAGCCATACGGTGCGTGTTCTCGCGGGTGGTCACTGCCTTGCCTTCGTTCTTCGCTGCGTCCATCAGTTCCTTCGCCAGGCGAAGGTGCATCGGACGACCACGCTCAGAGCGAATCGCGTCGATGATCCAACGGAAGGTCAGGCTCTGCTGACGACGACGGTTCAGCTGCATCGGAACCTGATAGTTGGCTCCGCCGACGCGCTTGGAACGAACTTCAACCACTGGGCGCACGTTGTCGCACGCCTTCTGGAAGAGCTCGATCGCCGTCTTCGGCAAGTTCTCGTTCTTGTCCTTATCGAGGCGGGTCTGGATCTCATCGAACGCGTCGTACACAACGCGCGTGGCTGGACCCTTCTGGCCGCCGTACATCATGCAGTTGATGAACTTGGCAACAACCTTGTCCTGATAGCGGGCGTCAGGCTTGAGTTGCGATTCGCTAGCGGTGAACTTCCTGGGCATATCTCTAGTCTCCTTCTGGCGAAACCGGCGAAAGCCGGTGGTTTCATGCCGCGCGGGACAAAGGTCCCTGAGGTAAGCGCGGAATTACTCGCCGATACGTGATGGAACGGTGGGCGGGAACAGCCCGCTCACCAAGGTGCGTAATTATTTCTTCTTCTTCGAGGCAGCAGCCTTCTTCTTCACACCGTACTGCGAACGGCCCTTCTTGCGGCCTTCCACTCCGAGGCAGTCAAGCGTGCCACGAACGATGTGGTAACGAACACCAGGAAGATCGCGAACGCGACCACCGCGCACGAGCACGATTGAGTGCTCCTGCAGGTTGTGGCCTTCGCCGCCGATGTAGGCGGTGACTTCCTTGCCGTTGGAGAGACGTACACGTGCAACCTTGCGAAGCGCGGAGTTCGGCTTCTTCGGGGTGACGGTCTTTACTTGGAGGCACACGCCACGCTTTTGCGGGCATGCTGCGAGGTCCTTGACCTTCGATTTCGCATCCGGCGAACGGCGGGGCTTGCGGACGAGCTGATTGATCGTTGGCATGGTTCTATCTATGTTTCCGTTTGGGTGAAGGGGTGAACGATAGCGAGAATCGTCAACGATCGCAACCGCCTCGACGGCACAATCAAACTTCATTCGCCGAATGATCAATTCAGTTATGCGCCACGATTGTGCACACTTTGCCGGCTTCGCCGTACTTCATCGATAGCGGCGACGGCCAATTGGTCACATCGCTCATTCTCTGGATGCTGATTGTGGCCACGAATCCATGTCGCGCGCACCCGCAGGCGGGTTCGATGCGCGTCGAGCAATTCCCACAGATCACGATTCAGTACCGGTGACTTGTCAGCTTTGCGCCAACCACGCTTTTTCCAGCCTTCAATCCACTCATTCAGTCCCTTGACGCAGTAATCGCTGTCCGTGGTCACGATCACCTGTGCACCGTCTGGTAGTCCATCCAGACCACGAATAATTGCGGTGAGTTCCATTCGATTGTTCGTGGTTCCCAGCTCCCCGCCGCTCTCAAACTGCTCGTGCGGAAGGTCCCCACCGCGCAAAATGAATCCCCAACCGCCGGGGCCGGGGTTGCCAGAGCACGCTCCATCGGTGAACAATTCGTACTTCAACATCAGGGCGAGCAAGATTACCGGAAACAGGGTCGCCTGTCAGCGATGCGACACGCATCTTGCGTTGTGCATGCTGTTTCGGCTACCATCCGACCCCTGCGCTTCGGTCAGGCCCCCGCTGGGGAATGCAGCGCATTTCAGTCCATAGATAGAGGCCCACACACCATGCTTCCAGCATTCCGCACATCTCCCGGCCGCACTCGTCGCCGCCGCGCTCACCAGGCGCTCACCGCCGCACACACCGTCAACTGCCCAAACTGCGGCGCAAACAAGCGTCCGCACACCGCGTGCCGCGACTGCGGCTACGTGCGTCCTGGCCTGCAGTTGAGGGTGGCCCAGCCCGAGGCGTAAGCCCCGGCCTGGCGCACAACTTCTCCGATGCGCATAGGCGTAGACGTGATGGGGGGCGACAATGCCCCCGACCAAATTCTCAAGGGATGCGTTCAGGCGCTCCCGGCTTTGTTGCATGATGATCGCTTAGTCCTCTTCGGGGACGAAGCTGTGATCCGCGATGCACTCGAAGAGCGCGGCTTTCTCAACGATGAACGCGTTGAGATCGTTGCGACCACTGAAGTGATTGGAATGGACGAATCGCCTGTTGAGGCGATGAAGGCCAAGAAGAATTCCTCCATCGTGGTGATGAACCAGATGGCGTCACCGAAGGCTGAGAATCGCCTCGATGTAGTCATTAGTGCTGGCAACACCGGCGCGTGCGTGGCTGCAAGCCAGTACTTCATGCGCCGCTTGCCTGGCGTGGTTCGTCCTGGAATCTGCGTCACCATTCCAACGTTTAGTGGCCCGATCATCTTGATTGATGTCGGCGCCAACATTGAGCCAAAGGCCACTCATCTAGCCCAATACGGCGTGATGGGTGATATTTACGCGCGGGAAATCATGGGCATGAAGAACCCACGCGTCGCGCTCATGAATGTTGGTGGTGAAGAGCAAAAGGGCACGGATCTGATCCGAAACGCCCGCGACTTGATCCGCCAATTTGATCACTTGAATTTCACTGGCTTTGTGGAAGGACGCGGCGTCTTCAACGGCGAAGCTGATGTCATCATCACTGACGGCGTGGTTGGAAACGTCATGCTGAAACTCGCTGAAGGCCTGTCTGCTGGCATCTTCCGCGCCATCGCGCACGAAGTCATCGCCACGGATCCAGAACTTGCCATGCGCTTTGAACCAGTGGTGAAGAGCATTTATTCCAAGCACGATTACCACGAGTACGGCGGCGCGCCGCTCTTGGGCGTGAACGGCGTATCGCTGATCAGTCACGGTTCCAGTAAAGACAAGACCATTCGCAATGCAATCTTGCGCGGCAAAGCCTTCGCTGAGGCACGCATCAATGAGAAGATCGTTGCGCGCCTTGCCACCGTCAAGATGGAGCAGGTCGAGGCATGACTGCTGTGCCCTTTGGGCGTGGCGTGCGGATCGCGGGCACGGGTCGCGCGGTTCCTGCTGAAGTGCTCACCAACAAAGACCTTGAGAAGATCGTCGACACCAGCGACGAGTGGATTCAGCAGCGCACCGGGATCAAGGCTCGCCGCCGCGCCAATGAATCAGAGACTGTCTTCTCGCTCGGGCGCGATGCGCTGCTCAAGGCGCTCGCCAAATCCGGCATCAATGCTGCAGATCTTGACATGATCATCGTGGCCAGCGTGAGCGGCGAGATGATTTGCCCTTCCACGGCGGCGCGCATTAGTGAAGCAGTCGGGGCCGATGAGGCCGCTGTGTTCGACCTTGCTGCAGCCTGCAGCGGGTTTCTATACGGCATGAATTTGGCCGACACCATGATCCGATGCGGCAGAGCCAAGAACATTGCGGTCATTGGCGTTGAAGTGCTGACCCGCCTGGTTGACTGGTCCGACCGTTCGGTCTCGATCATCTTTGGTGACGGCGCCGGCGCGGCCATCTTTACTGCGGACCCCGATCCTTCCAAGGGTTGCATCCACCAGACCATGCATGGCGACGGACGTTTGTGGCGCACGCTGTACCACCCCAAGCTTGATCGTGATGTTCCTGCGGGCGATGAAGCGAATCCAATTCGCCTTGGCCATCTCCGCATGCACGGGCGCGAAATCTATAAATTTGCAGTGACGCGCTTTCAAGAAGCGATCCGCGATGCACTTGATGCCACTGGCATGAAGGTTGACGATGTGCAGCAGTACATCTGTCATCAATCCAATATTCGGATCATTGAGAGCGCCATTGAGAAACTGCAGTTGCCTGCCGATCGGGTGTACATCAATATCGATCGCTACGGAAATACCAGCGCGGCCAGCATTCCAATCTGCCTCGACGAGTTACTTGAAGCAAAGACAATCGGTCCCGGAAAGCCAATCATTCTTGTGGCCTTTGGCGCAGGAGTGACTTGGGCTTCGTGTGTTTGGAATATGTGAGCACGCACCGGCTTGCCGGAAACGCACTTCACTCAAGAAGGAAATAATCGATGAGCGCGATCAGCAATGGCTTCGTCTTCCTCTGCCCCGGACAAGGCGCGCAAATGGTTGGCATGGGTCAAACATGGGTGGAATTCAGCCCAGCAGCAGCCAGCGTCTACCAAGCAGCTGATGAGATCACTAGCTTCGGTGCTCGGCGCTTGAGTGAATTCTGTTTCACGGGTCCGCAAGAAGAACTCAATCGAACTGACACCAGTCAGCCTGCACTCTTCACGTGCGGCATGGCATGTCACTCCGCACTCTTTGAGAAGCACCCCGCTATCGTCACCGTCGCGGCCAACGGCCTTTCGCTCGGTGAGTACACCGCGTTGTGCGTCGCGGGTGCGTTCTCGTTTGCAGACGGACTGCGCCTGGTAGCCACACGCGGCCGACTGATGCAACAAGCAGCAGAAGCGTCGCGCGGCGGAATGGTGGCCCTGATTGGTGCTGATGAAACGCAAGCCAACGAAGTGTGCGCGGCCGCAGCAAAGGGCGAAGTACTGGTACCTGCCAACTTCAACGCCCCCGGGCAAATTGTGGTCTCTGGATCAGTGTCCGCATGCGACCGCGCCGTGGAAGTAGCCGGCACCATGGGGCTGCGCGCCGCCAAGCTGGCGGTCGCTGGAGCGTTCCACAGCCCGCTGATGGCCTCGGCCGCCGAGGGCATGGCTCGCGCCTTGGAACACGTGGAATTGAAGCCACTTTCGGTGGATGTTTGGAGCAATGTCACCGGTCTTCGGCACCACCGAAATGATCCCGCACGCCTCCGAAAATTACTGGTGGAACAAATCGTCTCCCCGGTACGATGGAGCCAGTCCTGCACCGACATGATCGGCGCACTCAAGGGCGGAGAGATCGCAGGCGGCAGCGATGCAGCCTTCCACGAGCTTGCTCCGAACACCGTGCTGAAGGGCTTGATGAGACGGATCGATCGTTCGACAGAGGTACACACCCATGACCAACATGACCAACCCCAACGAGATCATGCAGTCCAAACCAACGCGTGAAGTTGATGCATTCCGAGCCATTGCGCGCGTCGCAACGGCTGCTGGACTTGCCGCCGCTCTTGTGCTTGCACCGCTCACACTAAGTGGATGCGGCGAAGAAGAGGAGGCCCCTGTGGCCGTGGCGCCACCGCCGCCACCACCGCCACCGCCGCCGCCGGCACCAACCGTCACGCCGATTGCCCAGCTCATGAAGGAACTGGGAATTAGTGACAAGATCCGCCTTCCAGAAGACAAGGCTCCGGGAACCGACCCAGAGCGCGTTGCCGTCCTGAAGTTCTTTGACGGATTTGCAAAGTCGAAGCCAGAAGCCATTCGTGCTGCCATGGGACCGCAAGATGTTGCAGTGCTCGACGCCATGAAGAGTAGCGGCGGATTTGAGAAGGCCTGCGCACCGGTGACTCGCATTGATCTGACCACTACCAACCGCGAAGGCAAGGCCTATGTGATGGCCGTCTACCGCGCGGGCAGCGATATCGAGGCGCAATTGTGGGCATTCAAGGCAACGGGCGAAGGCAAGAAAGTCGAAACGCAACTCTTTGAGAGTTACGTTCAGCCCGTTGACATCATGAGCAAGATCAGTGGTTCGAATCTGATCGGCGAGTGGGTCAAAGTGGTCGATGCCGATCGAAAGGTTGCCTTGGAGCCGGACGAGACCGTCAAGCCGACCGCGCGCGTTCAGGAGCAGGAGAAGCCCGAGGCTTCCGGTTCCAGCGAGGAATCTGGGCCAATTGGCGCTCCTCCGATGCGCAACAAGCCACCGCCGGGAGGCATTGATCGCCCGGGTCGCGGCCCCGGCAAGTGAATTGATGCGCTGCGCCTTCCGTGAAGGCATGCGCGAACAGCGGGACTGGCTGACGCCGGTCCCGCTGTCATGTTCATGGTCTTTGCTGTGCAGTTACACTTCGCTCCCCATCTATAGAGGAGCTTCTGCATGGATAAGCGCGTAGCAATAGTCACTGGAGCCAGCCGTGGAATCGGCCGCGGAATCGCCAAGCGCCTTGCAAAGGATGGCCGCCATGTGGTGGCCGTTGCGCGCAACGCCGAGCAATTGCAGTCGCTGGAAGCAGAGATCATCGCTGCCGGTGGAACCTGCGAACATCGCACCTGCGACATCGCCGACGGACTTGCCGTGCAGCGCATGGTGGAAGAAGTAGCAGAGAAACACGGGCGTCTTGACATTCTTGTCAACAACGCCGGCATCACTAAGGACGGCTTAATCATGCGCATGTCCGACGCCGACTTTGATGAGGTCATCAATGTCAACCTGCGTTCGGTGTTCATCGCTTGCCGCGCTGCTTCGCGCCCCATGTTGCGTGGGAAGTTTGGACGCGTGGTCAATATCGGTAGCGTCAGTGGTGTTGAGGGCAACAAGGGCCAGGCCAACTACGCGTCCGCCAAGGCGGGCGTGATTGGACTCACCAAGAGCATCGCCAAAGAACTTGGCGCCAAAGGCATCACTGCCAACGTGGTGGCTCCGGGGTTCGTTGAGACGGACATGACCGCGTTTCTTGGCCCCGATGACAAGAAAAAGGTGGCGGAGCACATTACTGTCGGCAGACTTGGAATTCCTGAGGATATTGCCGCCGCCGTGGCCTATCTGACTGCCGACGACGCCGGGTACATCACCGGTCAAGTTCTTGTTGTAGACGGCGGTCTGCCGATGTGACCGTTGCTGGAAATTTGCCCAGCCGGCTCGGTGCCAAACCGCACCTCCATGGGCCGATGAAATGCGCTATATTCCCCCCTTCGCCTAAGGGGCCGGAAACCTCCGGCCGCCCGTAACCCTCTCAAAGGAGAGCGACGTGACCGTGACCAAGGATGAGATTGAACCGCAGGTGATCATTGTTGTTGCTGAGAAACTCTCGGCTGACAAAGACAAGATCAACCGTAACACTAACTTCACAAGCGACCTCAACGCTGACAGCCTTGACCTAGTCGAGCTGGTGATGGAACTCGAAGAACGCTTCGATATCCAGATCCCAGACGACCAGACCAGCAAGATTCTCACCGTCGGGAACGCCGTGGACTTCATTCACGACCAGATGCAGGCCAAGGGACAGAAGTGACCCTTGATTTGAGTCTGGGTAGCACCCGCTGACCGAAATTGCGCCCCGGCCCCACCCCGGGTCGGGGCGCATTCCTTCCACGGACCCAAACCCGACATGCGGACGATCACACTTCGACGAGTTGTCATCACCGGGCTTGGAACCGTGACAGACGTCGGCAACACCGTGCCGGAATTCTGGAATGCTCTCGTTGAGGGCAAGTCCGGAATCGGCCCCATCACGCTGTTCACTCCCACACCGGAGTGGAGCGTGACCTTTGCCGGTGAAGTGCGAAATCTGCAGCCCGAAAAACGCATTGATCCGAAGTCCATCCAGCGCATGGACCGCTTCTCTGTGTTTGGAATGTGCGCAGCGGAAGAAGCGGTCGCTGACAGCGGCATGGACTTCTCGCAGGGCGATCCGTACCGCTACGGCGTGGCGATTGGCTCTGGAATCGGCGGCATTGACACCATTGAAGTTGGCCTACGAAAGCTCTTTGATCGCGGACCGCGGTCGGTCAGCCCGTTTGTTGTGCCGAAACTCATGGTCAATGCATTGGCTGGAAATGTCAGTATTCGATTTGGCCTCAAGGGCGCAAACATCGCCACTGCGACTGCATGCGCTACTGGAAGCCACGCGATCGGCGCAGCATTCCACATCATCCAACGCGGAGACGCGGATGTGATGGTGGCTGGTGGCAGCGAAGGCGCAGTCACCCCGCTCTGCGTTGGCAGTTTCGCGGCAATGAAGGCGCTCAGTACGCGCAACGATGATCCAACCCGAGCCAGTCGACCGTTCGACCGTGACCGCGACGGATTCGTGCTTGCTGAAGGCGCGGGAATCATTGTCATGGAAGAACTTGAGCATGCCAAAGCACGCGGCGCACGCATCTATGCGGAGCTGGTGGGCTTTGGAGTCACCGGCGATGCCACGCATATTGCGGCACCGGACGATCAGGGTCGCGGCGCGCGCAAGGCAATGGAAATTGCCTTGAAGGACGCCGAGTTGAACACCACCGATATCAAGTACATCAACGCGCACGGCACCAGCACCCCCCTTGGTGACAAGGCGGAAGTCCTGGCTGTGAAGTCGCTCTTCGGTGCGCACGCCTCCAACATTGCCATGTCGAGTACCAAGGGCGTTACCGGGCACACGCTCGGCGGCGCTGGCGCGATCGAAACCGTGGCAACCGTGAAGGCCATCGTGGAGGGCGTACTACCCCCCACTATCAACCTGGAGAACCCCGACGAGGGCTTTGACTTAAACTTTGTGGCCAATGTGGCGCAAGAGGTTAAGTTTGACTATGCCATCAATAACTCGTTTGGATTCGGCGGTCATAACACCTCTATGGTGCTAGCACGATTCCGTGGCTGAATCTGCACCGCTGGGGGGCACGAACCCACATCCGATGTACCGAGTGTCCAGAGAGCATTCCTCCGCGATCAGCGCCGTTAAACGCGGTCTTGCCGACATTGCTGTGGACCTGCACTTTGAGAATGACCCGTCGATGCAAGGGCGCTACGGACCCGAAGGTCGACGCTTGTGGCGCACCGAGACCCTTGCGCGGATTTCGCATTTAGTAGAAGCCATCGCCTGCCATCGCCCCGAACTGTACGGCGGTCATGTGGCCTGGGCTGCCGAGGCACTTCGTGCGCGCGGGGCTTCGGAAGCTGACATCCAAGGTCATGTCTTGGCGCTGTGCAGTTGCTTATCCAAGGAACTTCCTGACGCTGTCGCTTCCAGTTTGAGTCCGTTCTGCCAAGCTGCTACCGCTGCGATCGCCGATCCTCCGGATCATGAACACAGCCTCATAGAGGCAACTACCCAAGATTCCACGCTGTCGAGGCTGGTCTTGCTGCATCTCTTACAACGCGACCAAGAAGCGGCCGCAAGCATTGCCGTCGAGGCACTGCGCGGCGGAATGCCGCTCCTTGCTGTCTATGAGCGCATCATCGCGCCATCGCTGTACGAGATCGGCCGCATGTGGCACATGCAGGAAGCCTCGATTGCGGATGAACATTTCTGCAGCGCAGCAATGCGCTCCATCGTTACGCAATTGCGCGCCTCGGTGCAGGCGCCACCTGCCGATGGGCGACGCGTGCTGTGCTGCACGGTGGGAGGAAATTTCCATGACATTGGAATCCGTATGGTTGCCGATGTCCTTGAAATGGACGGATGGACCGTTGAGTTTCTTGGAGCCAACGTGCCAGCCCATGAAGTGGTCATGTCGATCGTCGACAGCGCGTCGGACGAGCGTCCCGCGTTCCACCTCGTGGCAGCAAGTGCGTCCACCCTGCTCTCCGTGCGAGCAGCCATGGACCTTGCGGACGCCATGAATGCCTATCCGGAAGCTCACGACGTGCCGCTCCTTATTGGCGGCGGAGTGTTCAACGCCGACGATGGGCTTGCGGAGGCCATTGGGGCATCGGCATCAGCCGGAAGTCTCAGCGAAGCGGTCGCCGTGGCCGCGCGCCTAGTGCCGGCACCGGACGCATTGAAGCCTCGCTGAGCGGCGGCAAATCCGCCTGCGAAGTGGTGAATGAAACTCCAGGGAGCGCCACTGCCAATCGTCGCGCCAGTTCTGGCATGTAGCCGCGCTCCGTCTGCGTGTGACCTGGCAACAACAGCGTGATGCCTGCAGAAATTGCCGCAAGGTGATCATGGTGACGCGCTTCACCAGTCACCAAGAGCGTTGCGTCGCGTGCGGTTGCTTCGGCAAGAAAGGACGCCCCTGAACCTGGGCAAAGCGCAATCCGTGTGTGCCGCAATCCTTCGCAACCAGGTGGGCACACCGAGTCAATACGCTTGGTAGCGAGGTGGCGCCGCAGGCGTGCCGCAATCTCTCGAGCCGTGGCCGGGGTGCGCAGGACCAGCAGTCGTCCCGAGCCTTCATCCAATGATGGGCGCGCAGCCAGTGCGTGGATTTCAAACACCGGTTCTTCATAGGGATGAACAGCCCGCAGAGCAGCAATGGCCCAGGGCAATCGTTCCGCACTACTGACCATTTCGATGCGCTCTTCGCGGACTTCCTGAGTCACGCCGCGCGTACCCACCGTGGGCTTCGCTGCAGCGTTGGCACGAAAGGTGCCAGTGACGTCGCCACGCACGGTGCACTGATCGTAATGACCAATGACTCCAGCGCCAGCTTGCGCGAGCGCATCACGCACGGACTGCGATGCCTGTACCGGCACAAACACCACCAGCTTGAACGCCTCGCCGCGAGGCAGCAGCGACGCTGGACGGAGTGGCTCAAACCCCGCACTCAAAGCGAGTGCGTCTGCTCCGCCAGCAATGCCCTCCGCAAGCCAATCGTTCACTCCGCCCTTCACTGCATCAAGCGCAGTGTGTGGCGAGAGCAGCGCAATGCCCGCTTGCGCCGCATCAAGCAAGAGGCGCTGTCGTGGGTCGTCCGATGCCAAGCGCTTGAGTGGGTCGAAGATTGGCGGGTGGTAGCTGACCACTGCATCGACGCCGAGAGCGAGTGCCTCTTCCATGACCGCCGCTGTCCAGTCCACCGCCACCAGTACGCGGCCGCAGGGCGCAGCGCGATCGCCAAGCAGTAGTCCCACGTTGTCCCAACTTTCCGCCAGCCGAGCGGGCGCAACAGCCTCCATGGCGGCGGCCAGTGCCCCCACCGATGACGGCTTGCCCGCGGGCGGGCGCTCCGATCGACGAGTTCGTCCAACAGGAGCGATCGGGCGGGGGCGGCGTGGTGATGGGCGTGCCATGGATTGCAAGAGTAGCGTTCATTCGTCCGGAAACCCCTTGACGGGGGGCCGAGAACATCGCACTCTTATGTCAGTTCAAAACGGGGACCGCACGGATGCGGCCGCCAATGACCGGCATCGCTGCCGGCACAGCACCTACGGAGCCGCCCTCAGGCTCTGACAACTCAAGGATCGCGCGTTGACCACTCACACCCCTCACGACGCGTCTGAAGCCCGAAGCACAACCCAATCCGCCGCGCAGGGAGCGTTGGCAACCAAGAAGTATTTCGTACTTGACACGAACGTGCTGCTGCACAATCCGCAAGCGATCTTTAAGTTTGAGGAGCACGAGGTAGTTATTCCGCTCACGGTGATCGAGGAGCTGGACACGTTCAAGAAGAACAATGATGAAACCGGTCGCAACGCGCGCCAGGTGGTTCGCGGATTGGACAAATTGCGCAGCATCGGCCATCTGTTTGAAGGCGTCGTCTGGAACGAACAAGGTGGCATCATTCGCGTAGCGCGCGTGGAGCCGATGGAGGACGAGCGTTCGCTGGAGCTGAACAAGAATGACAATCTGATTCTCAGCGTTGCCGCCAAGTTGAATCGCCAAGGGCTGCGCACCATCTTCATTACTAAGGACATCAACGCGCGCGTGAAGTGCGATGCGTTGGGTATTGATACTGAGGACTTTGAAGCAGACCGCGTGGATGCAGACTGGCTGCACTCCGGCTATTGCTCCATGCAGGTGAGTACGGAAGTCATCGATTCGCTCTATCAAGAACGACAATTGCCGCGCACCATGCTTGATGTCACTCCGGGAAGAACGCCGGATGGACAGTTGATGAAGTCCGAGGATCTGGTGCCGAATCAGTTTGTCATCCTGATTGACCAAGCGGATTCTGGGCACACTGGTCTTGCGCGAGTCCTTGGAAATACGGGGCATCTGATTCCTGTGACCGGGCCACGCAAGCCGGTGTACGGAATCATGGCACGCAACGTGCAGCAAACCATGGCACTTGATTTGCTGCTTGATGATGATGTGAAACTCGTCACGCTGATTGGGCCAGCAGGTACTGGCAAGACGCTGATGGCGATCGCCACCGGAATGCAGAAGGTCTTCAAGGAAGAGCGCCTGGACAAGTTGCTGGTGGCGCGTCCCATCATGCCACTCGGTCGCGACATCGGTTACTTGCCGGGCGACAAGGACGAGAAACTATCCATGTGGATGCAGCCGATCTTTGACAACGTCGGGTACTTGCTCTCCACTCGCTCCGCCGGGCAAGGCGATGCCGACAGCAAGAGCACCGAGCAGCGTTTGGATCAATTGATGGCCACCGGAAAGCTGGTCATGGAACCGTTGACATACATTCGCGGTCGCTCCATTCCCCATCAGTTCATGATCATTGACGAGGCACAGAATCTCAGCCCCCATGAGATCAAGACCATTGTGAGTCGCGTTGGCGACGGCACCAAGATCGTGCTGTGCGGGGACATTGGACAGATTGACAACCCGTACCTGGATGCCGCCTCCAACGGCTTGGCACACGCCATTGAGCGCCTGAAGGGCCAGACCATCGCCGGGCATGTCACACTGAGTAAGACCGAGCGCAGCGAATTGGCAAGTTTGGCTGCGGAAGTCCTCTAAGTAAAGGCGTGCAATTGCTGAACTACATGGTGGGGGGCTACAATCCCCCACCATGCTCGACCTCCGATCATCAAATCCGGTTCTCGCCGACACCCAACTCGCAGCTGATTCACATGCCCGCCCAGCGACGCAACTGGCAACGGTGGCTGGCGTAGCACAGAAGACCACTATTGCGGTTTCACTGGCGGTGGTTGGTGGCATTGGTGGCGGCGTGCTGGTGCGCACCGTCGGCCAAGGCGCCATCTGGGGAATCTTCATTGCAGCATTGGTTGCCAGCCTGGTCTGCTTCTTTGCGCTGTGGCGCAAGCCGGAGCGCGCGTATTGGGCGGCACCGCTCTACAGCGTTACTCAAGGCGCCATGCTTGGCGTGATGGCGCTGCTCCTGGATTCAATCTTGGCATCGCGCGGCATCACTGCGTTTGGCGGGCTTGGTCTGCAAGCCTTCGTCATCACACTTTCGATTACTGCCGCCATGCTCATCGTGTACCGCGCCGGTTTGATCCGCGCCAACGGCCGCTTCGTTGCCGTGCTTTCAACGCTCACCATCGGCATTGGCATCATGTACTTGGCACAGTTTGTGCTGGGCTTCTTCAGTATCGAGATTCCTGGGTTGTCGCTGCAGAGCGCTACCCAAGGTGGAACGATGGCGTGGGTCGGCCTGGGCATCAACGCGGTGATTCTGTTGATCGCATCGCTCTGGCTGATTGTTGACTTCCAACAAGTGGAGACCTCGGTAGCCAGCCGCGTTGGTAAGGAGTACGAGTGGTACTTCGCCTACGCGCTCATGGTGACTTTGGTCTGGATCTACTTGGAAGCACTGAAACTTGCGTTCCGCGCGGCCATGATGGCCAACGACCGCAAGTAATTCGCTTTAGCCAAGCGCGTCCCACGCCAGCATGGCCGCACCAAGGACTCCTGCATCGTCCTTGAGTTTGGTCACGCGAACGCTCACCTTGGGCGCAATGGCTGATGGGAACACATGGCGTCGAATGGAGTCCTCCACGCGGTCGGCGTAGGGCTTTCCTAATGCCTCGGTGATTCCGCCACCCAAGATGACCGTGCGCATGGAAGCCATGGTGATCCAGTTGGCAATGCCAATTCCAAGTAGTTCCGCAGACGAATCAACAACGTCACGGACCAGCGGATCATTGGCGTTGTAGCACTCGGCAATGCCACTACTACCCAGTGGCCCGGACTTGCCCTCCGCTTCGTGGCGCGCCAGAATTTTGTGGAAGAGCGATTCTGGATTCAATCCAGCCAAGGTGCGCAGGGAGCGCACAATGCCGGTGCGGCTGCAGAACTCCTCCACCTTGCGGCTTCCGGGTTGACCGTTGCTGTACATGATCACGTGGCCAAATTCGCCGGCGGTAAAGAGGTCGCCGCGCCAGATCTTGCCGCCCATCACAATGCCCGCCCCCACGCCAGTGCCAACCCACACCGCAAGTAATGATTCGCATCCCTCGCCAGCGCCGACGGTGGCTTCGCCCCACGCGGCAACATTGGCGTCGTTGTCAACGGTGACTGGAATGCCGAGACGCTTGCGCAAGATTTCCCCGAGCGGAACATTTTTCCAACCGAGGTTGCCGGCGGTAATCACTACACCCCGTTCACTATCAACCGGCCCGGGGGCACCAATGCCCACCGTTCGAATGTCCGCGAGTTTCACATTTCCCGCCTCGCATGCGGCCTCCATGGTCATCACCAGGCGGTCAATGACAACATCGCGACCCTCCTGCGCCTTGGTCTTCTTCTTTGCACGCGCCAACACCCTGCCGCGGCGATCAACCACGCCCACACTCATGTTGGTTCCACCAAGATCAATACCGATTGCTAGTTCGCTCTTTGCCATGGATGCGCCAAGATAGCGCGGCTTCGTACACTCATCCGCCATGCCAGACAACCCCCATTCCAAGACTGCCGCCCTCACCACGGCACAAGTCACCCATGTGGCCAAACTCGCTCGCTTGGAAGTAGCTCCGGGGCGCATTGAAGAGTACCGAACGCAACTCGCCGCGGTGCTTGGGCATATTGCACAACTTGACGCGGTTGACCTCGCTGGGGTGGAGCCGATGGCGCACCCATTTGAGAGCCACAATCGGTTGGCTGCTGACATTCCCGTGGAGGGCCTTTCCATTGAGGCAGTACTGATGAATGCGCCGGCGGTTGAAGGGCGATTCTTGGCGGTACCTAAGGTTCTGGCAGAGGGAGACTGACATGACTTCGCCCGCACACAACACATCCGGACACAACACACCCAGCGATATGACCGCCCTGCGCGATGCCGTGGCTACTGGCACCACCACCGCGGAATCGATCTGCGCGGGCATGCTGGCGGTGACCGCCGAGCGCAACACCGAGATCAATGCCTTCCATGAGGTGTTCGCCGAGCACGCCTTGGAAGCGGCGCGACGTGTTGATAGCGACGCGCGAGCAGGACGCCCATTGCCTCCACTGGCGGGAATGCCCATTGCCATCAAAGACAATGTGGCCACCACGCTTGGTCGAACCACGTGCTCAAGCCGCATGCTTGAGAACTATCGATCCCCATTCGATGCCACCGCTGTGGAGCGCCTTGCGCACGCCGGTGCGGTGGTGATGGGCAAGACCAACATGGACGAGTTCGCCATGGGCTCGTCAGGCGAGCACTGCAAGTGGGGACCCGTTCGTAATCCATGGGACAGTTCCCGCGTACCCGGAGGCAGCAGCGCCGGAAGCGCAGCGGCCGTAGCGGGTGGGATGTGCGCCGCCGCCATCGGTAGCGACACCGGCGGCTCCATTCGGCAACCCGCGTCATTCTGCGGCATCGTTGGACTGAAGCCAACCTACGGTCGCATCTCCCGTTGGGGACTGGTTGCGTTTGGATCAAGCTTGGACCAAATTGGCCCAATGACACGCAGTGTGCGCGATGCCGCGCTGATGCTTGATGTCATGAGCGGCATTGATGAACGCGACAGCACCACTGCCGACCGTCCGCCTACCGAACTTGCCAAGACTGTCGAGCGCCCGATCGAAGGACTGCGCGTTGGTATCCCGCGGCAGTACATGAGTGACGCCAATGACAGTGAAGTGAATGCTGCGGTGAACGCCGCAGCGGACGCGTACCGCGCTCTGGGTGCAACCATTGTTTCTGTTGAATTGCCGTTAACGGATGTTGGTATCAGCACCTACTACGTGATTGCGCCAGCAGAAGCGTCCAGCAATCTGGCTCGCTACGACGGCATCCGCTACGGACACCGCGCGCAATTGCAGCCTGGCGAAGACCTATTTACGCTTTACGCTCGCTCGCGTTCGGAAGGATTCGGCCCGGAAGTGCAGCGCAGAATCATGTTGGGCACGTACATGCTTTCCAGCGGGTATTACGACGCTTACTACAAGCGCGCGCTGCAAGTGCGGCGGCGCATCAAGCAAGAATTTGATCAGGCTTTCAGCGCCTGCGATGTGCTGCTTGGCCCAACCGCGCCGACCCCCGCGTTTGGATTCGGCGCAAACTCGGATCCATTGGCGATGTACCTATGCGACGTCTACACCGTCAACACCAACATTGCGGGGATCTGCGGCGTGTCAATTCCAGCTGGTTTCGCCGAACGCAACGGTAAGCATCTGCCGATCGGGGTGCAGTTACAAGCGAATGCGTTTGAGGAAGATCGATTGTTGCGCGCGGCGCGGATGTTGGAACGCGCGCTGACTGCAACAACCAGCGCACATGCTCCGCGGGTGTGATTGTTACTGCGGTCGAGGAATCGCACCGAGGCGCAACATCTCCGCGGCAAAGGCCTTCGCAAACAGCTCGTCCCGCTGTGGATCTGGAAACACGCCAATGTTCACGACAGTGGTGAAGTCGCCACTACTGACCCGTTCCACGGTCACCGTTCCGTCCTGACCATCCGCTGCAAGCACGGTGGCCACAAAGCGATCCGCACCAGACTCAAACGATTGGACGCCAAGGAACTGCCGACTGGCAACATTGCGCACGGCCATTGGAACATCGGACCAACGAACATGATCCACTGCCGGTACCAACGGGCGAGCTTGGTAGCCCGCGGTCGGTTGGCGCATACCTGCAACTGCTTCAGTGGCAGCCGAACCCTTCAGCACCACTTCCGGCGGAAAGGTATCCCCGGGCTGAGCCTTGTTGTCGCTGGCGGCGTCCGGCAAAGTGCAGGACGTCAGTAGGCACGACGCAACCACAGCGACCCGATAAAAAGTGCTTGGGCGTGAGAGGATTGCTGCGAAGTCTGACATGAACCCGAATGGTATCGCGCTCTGTGGGGCGCGCGACGCACTGACCGATAGACTCAAATGGCTGCTCTTCAGCGGCCGTTCGCTCGCACCTGCACCCATATGGTCTTTGGTCAACAATCCACTCGCTTCGGCCGCTCCGTGAGGAGAACGCGACTTCGTCGGAAATTGCCCCGACAGACTGCGCCGGTATTGCTTTGGTTGCGCGATGAATGCAACCTCAGCGCGGCACTGGTGGTGACTGCGTTCGCCATCACTTCCGCCATTCTGGTGGCCTGGAGTGCCGACCTTCCACGCGTGTTTGTTGGTCAACGAGCGGAGTCCGGTCGAGTCAATCGACTGGAGTACAGCGACATTGACGAAACCGCCACCGGATTACGCCAAGAAGAGGCCCGCAAGTCGGCGCCGTTGGTGTACATGGTGAACACGGATTACTTGGAACGCATGCAAGGTGAGATTGAGGGACTACCACTCCTCGTCCGCGACAAACTCACCTTGGAAGAAGTGCAGCCCGCACTTGTTGAGCGCTATGGACTGACTGAACCCACCTTCGCCGCGCTGCGCGAACTTGACCGCGCCGATGAAATGGAACTGTGGCAACGTTGGACCGGCAGGCTGATTGGAAAGCTCACCACCGGCGCGCCAATTGTCAGCACCAGTGAGTTTGACGCATTCTCGATTGCTGCTCGACGCATGGTCATCATTCCGCCGCGCACTGATGTGCCTGGCGATCGAACACGCACTGCGCCACTTGGTCGCGGTGCCATCGAAGTACGCACCGATGACCTTGCTGCCACGCGTGCGCGCCTGGCTGCAGAATCAGCCGAAGCAGGATTTCCGCTGGAATTTGCCCGCGTTTCCGTGGCTCCCCTGCTTGCAGATCCAAAGCCAACCATCACCTTTGATGCTCTCGCCACCAAAGCGGCGGCGGATGAAGCAGCCGAAGCGGTTCCCTCCGTCGTGCGCGTTCACCCACGCGGAGAATCTGTGTTTGCGCCTGGTGATGTGCTGACGCAGGAACAAGTTTCGCGCGCCAATGACGAACAGCAGCGCTTTCAAGAATCACGAAGCGCGGTCGGATTCATTGGTGACCTCGCTCAAGCGATGGGCATTTCGCTTGCGATCGCTTTGCTTGCGGCAACGTTTCTTGCTCAACACGAACGCCCCATCTTTCGCAACTGGCGAAGCTTGACAACCATGTTTGCCATGGTGCTGTTTCCGGTAGCAGTCACTGTGCCGGCATCGGTGGCGTTCCCACAGGCACTCCTGTTCTGCGCGGTTGGTAGTTCACTACTTTCAACCGGCACACTGACCGTTGTCTTTGGACTTCGGGTGTCGCTGTTTGCCATTCTGTTGCAAGCAGTACTGGCGATCTTTGCCCTGCACCCACCCATGGGGGTGTTCTTAGCTGCCTTGGGCTCATCGCTGGCGTTTGCGATCGCCGTTCGTAACTTGCGGCACCGTTCCGCATTGGTGATCGCAACGGTGGCGTCTGGAGCAACTGCAGGCCTGGCAATTGTGCTGGCGGGGTTCGCGCAGGGGTTTGCTGATCGCAGCGTTGTCACCCAAGTCATTGGCGATTCACTGGTAGCAGTGGTCACCGCGTTCTTCATCGGTTTCCTAGTAATCAGCCTGCTTTCCACCATTGAACGAATCTTTGGCGTGACCACGGGGCTCACCCTCAGCGAACTGCGGGATCCGCGTCAGCCGCTCCTCCGCGAACTGCAACGCCGCGCGCCCGGTACATGGAATCATTCGCTGCAAGTTGCCAACATCGCCGAAGCAGCCGCTGAGTCAATCGGTGCCGATGCGTTGCTGACGTATGTCGGCGCGCTCTACCACGACATGGGCAAGATGAACAAGCCCGAGTATTTCGTGGAGAACCAAAGCGGCATCAATCGCCACGAACGACTCTCGCCTGCCATGAGTTTGCTAGTGATTGTTGGACACGTGAAGGATGGCATGGAACTTGCCGCTGAGTATTCACTGCCACGCACGGTGCGGCACTTCATTGAGAGCCATCACGGCACCACGCTCATGGAATATTTCTTCCACGTCGCTCGGAACCGCGCTGGTGATGATGAGATCAACGAAGCAGACTTCCGTTACCCTGGCCCCAAGCCAGAGACTCGCGAAGCCGCCATCTTGATGCTTTCTGATTGCGTTGAAAGCGCAAGCCGCACCCTGAGCGAACCAACGCCGGCGCGTATCGAACAATTGGTCCGCGATCTCAGCCATAAGCGACTGGTGGACGGACAATTTGACGACAGCCCACTGACGCTGCGGGAATTGCGTGTTCTTGAAGATTCCATCATCAAGAGCCTGAACGCCATCTACCACGGACGAATCAGCTATCCGTCGGCGCGGACCGAGCAGCGCGAGGCGCGCGGTGACCAGCCGATGCCGAGAGTGGCGTCTTAACCGGGACACCGGCGCATTCCATCACTCTCCATGCGGCATTGGATAGCGCTACCGACTCAAGCAATTCAAGCGGAACACGGTGCGTGCCTGCGATGGCTGGCGTGCATTCGCTGGCACTCACCAGCACTGTGAATTCCACAGTGCGATGACTAGTGACATGCGTGAACTGCGCAACTTGGTTGACTGGCATTCCCCACGTCGTACCAAGCACGGTGACATCCATCGGAGTGTCTGACTCGATGGTTGGTGGTTGCAACATGCCAGCCCACAATCCGGCGGCAGGTCGTTCGGTGAGCAACACTCCGTGCTCGTCAACGTGCACTAACGAATGCCAGTAGAGCGTGCGGCGCGCTGCGCTACGACGCGGCGTTGGAATGCTGGCGGCACGGCCCGAAGCCCGACCCGCGCATTGCGCAGCGAGCGGGCAAGCATCACAACGCGGCGCGGCGGGCGTGCATACGGTTGCGCCAAGCTCCATGAGTGCCTCGTTGGTCACGCCTGGTGCCGAGGCGACCTGTACCAACCGAGTTGATTCACGCCACGCCCATCGTTCCGCAGATGGGTCGCCCATGCGCGTTTCATGGTCGGCAAGGCGCGACAAGACGCGAAGGACATTGCCATCAACAATCGCCGCCGCCTGACCAAAGACGATGCTGGCAATGGCGCCAGCGGTGTATCTGCCGATACCGGGCAGCGCAGCGAGTGCTGCAACGTTGTCCGGAACCTCGGCGCCGTGCATATCTCGAATGGCCTGCGCCGCACGGTGCAGAAATCGTGCGCGCCGGTAGTAGCCCAGACCCTGCCATGCCGCCAGCACCTCCTGCTCCGGCGCGTCGGCGAGGGATCTCAGGGTGGGGAACCTGGCCATGAAACTGGCAAATCGCTCCACCACCCGGGAGACCTGCGTCTGCTGGAGCATCAGTTCGCTGACCAACGCTCGATATCCCGAGCGCTCTGACCGCCACGGTAACTCCCGCGCGGCGGAGGGGTACCACGCCTCTAAAATGGCAGAAACCAGTGGTAAATCAGGAATTTCAGGCCCGGCGGATGATGTGCCCGAGGAGGGGGAACCCGCGCGGGGGGTGGTGCGGATGGTCATAAGCCCAATGGGTTCGCTTGCGGTGAGATCAAAGCCGCAGGTAGCGTATCCCGCCATGGGCGTCTTGGACGCCGTTGCCGTTTCGACTGCCTGCCCTGTGGCGGGTTCAAATCTCTGGAATACACACCATGGCTAAGTTGTTCTACACGCTCGAGGAAGCTGCCCAGAAGCTTCACAAGTCCCAGGACGAGATCATGAGCATGGCCCGCGCTGGCCAGCTTCAGGAACTCCGCGACAAGGACCAAGTGCTCTTCCGCCGCTCAGCGATCGATCAGATCGCCGGGGACGGGGACATGGGGAGCGACATCAACTTGGACGGCCTTGATCTCTCGAACGCCGGCAGCAGCATGGGCGCCATGGATGAGCTCCGTCTCGACGACAGCTCCGTCACTCCAATCGCGCCCACCGCGGCCAGGATGGACGCCGGGCTCAACATGAATGATGACCTGAGCATGGACGATGGCCTGCGGATGGACGATGGCCTCAGCCTTGACGACGACCTCCGCCTGGATGCCGGCCCGATTGCAGCGAGTGGCGCCGACGACTCCATGGGTCTTGATGAACTGAGCCTTGCTGACGACGATGAGCCAGCCCCGGCACCAACCCGCGCCCCCACGCCAGCAGCGGCGCCAATGGCTCGCTCGGCACCGCCAGCGCGATCACCGGCTGCCAGTAGTGGCGGCAGTGGCATTGGTCTTGCAGATAGCAGCGCTGACAGCATGATGATGGATGCTCCAGCATCCTCGGGCGCTGGTCGCATGAGCAGCAACGATGACTCCATGTCTCTCAACTCCGACCAGACGCAGCTCGAGGCTGTTGGTTCCGGCAGCGGATTGCTCGACATCTCCAGCGACGAAAGTTTCTTCGGCGCGCAGATGATTGAAGAGAGCATGGGCGGCGAAGACGCTGCGATGACGGAAAATACGGCTGACATCTTTGGTGGCGGCGAAACCGCAGCCACCGAGGAAGCCGCGCCAGTAACGTCGGGGACATCCGCCGTTACCTTCGGCACCGCCGCGTTGGCCGAAGCGCGAGACCCAAAGTTCTCAGGATTTACAGCGGGAGCGATGATTGTTGCAACCATCGCTCTGGTTGGAATGGGCTGGTCCGTCACTGAGATGATGGTTGGCAATTACACCGATGTGGCGAAGATGATTGCTGAGAACTGGATGTACGTTCTCGGCGGAACCGCCGGCGCCATCTTGGTGTTCGGCGGAATCGGACTTGGAATCGGTAAGGCAACTGCCTAATTCGCATGACCCTTACTCACTACGGATTCAAGGAATGGGGAACGATCACCCTCATCGCCGCAGCCATTGCTGGCGGCTTTGTATGGGCTGCCATGTGGTGGCCAGTGGCGGTCACGGCGCTGGTCTGGCTAGCGCTGGTGGCGTTCTTCCGAGATCCACGCGGCCGGCGCCCTGCTACTGACGCCCCCAATGACATGGTCAGCCCAGCAGATGGAAAGATTTCTGCTGTGTTTGATGTTGAACACCACGCATCGATTGGCGGCCCCGCCAAGGTCATTCGAATTTTCCTGAGCGTCCTTGATGTGCACATCAACCGGTTCCCATGCGACGGCGTGGTAGCAACCATTACCTATACGCCAGGCAAATACCTTGATGCACGCACCGCAGAGAGCGCCAAGGTCAATGAGTCAACCGTGACCACACTCACCACTGCGAGCGGTGAATGCATTGGCATTCGCCAGATTTCCGGCGCAATCGCTCGAAGGATTGTGTGCGGGGCGCACATCGGTGGTCGAGCCAAACGCGGCGCGCGCTTTGGAATGATCAAGTTTGGATCAACAACTGAGCTGATCTTGCCACGCCCCGCCGATGTGACATCTCACGTTGCGGTGGGCGATCGCGTCACTGGTGGCGTAACGATCTTGGCCACGCTTGCCGCACCGCGCTGAAGTGATTCAATCATGTTCCGGCGGAGTGCTCGGCCACTCTGTTCCGCGCTGCACAACGATGCGCGTGATGCGTTCGATTTGTTCCCCTAACACAGCGCCAATCGAGGCCACAATCTCTGGGGCATTCGGCTGCCATGCTTCCGATGCGGGCTGGAAGACCAACACTGCACCAAACCGTTCGCCACGAAACACCAGCGGGGCAATGATGGCGCGACTGTCTGCCAAGATGCCGCCGCCCGGCGGGGGCACGCTCACCATCTCCGTAGCCGTGTCAAAGACACTGGCGACTGGTTCATTTCCTAAGTGCGGGCAGGCTTCACGACCGAGCACGCCAAGCGATGCCTCGGCACGAGCCCGCGACACGCTGTTGGCGCCGTAGGCAGCAACTGCGTGATCGCCACGACTGTTGCACAGCCAGATAGCTACATTCGCTGGACGGACACGCGCCAGCAGGTGCTCGGTTGCAACCGTCAGCATGGTGTCGATATCGAGGTCCTGGCACAGCAGGCCGCGCAGTTCCGCGGCAGCAACCGCTGCTTCCGTGCGTGCGTCGATGGCCTCGAACGCCACGACAAAGTCATCACCAGCGCTTCGCAGGCGAGCACGGGCGCTATCGCGTTCGGCCCGGGCCGCTGATCGGCTGGAGAGCGCTTGGCGCAGGACCGATTCAAGGCGCTCGCAGCGCACACGAAGGTCTGCAAGGGTGACGCGAGCGGTGGACGGGCTGTTGCGGCGGCTTGACATGGCAGCCCAAGCATCGGCCGAGCCAGAGGCGCCCTTCACCACAGTTGCGGCGAACGACCACATTGCCTTCGGCGGGCAGCCCGCACAGACGGAAGCGCGGAGGGGGTTGGCCGCCGGGCTTACGGGCCGCAGACCTTCCGGGACACCGAGCGAGGCACCAGGCGCCTGCTTAGGGGCCGGGAGACAGCCCGTGCCGGGTCTCCCACAGGGTGACGGCCTCTGCGGGGCGCGGGTAGAGCGGCGCTAGGTGCAGGGGGTCGGTGCGCTGCCCCGCCCCACGGAGCGCCTCAGCAACCTCCAGGCAGGCGGCGGCCGACCAGTTGGCGTTCTGGAGCCCACCATGTTCAACAGCGGCTCGCACAAATCCAGGCGGCACCTGCGCGTCGCCAAAGAGCGGGAAGGTGATCGACTCCGCCTCGCTCTCGGCACACAGCCCGGCAGACAGGACCTGCGGCATGCCATGAACGATGTTCATGTGGGTGCACCACGCGGTACCCGCCTTGGACGCCAGCGCAACGGTGCAACTTTCTTCCGCACCAAGGCGCCCCGTGCGCACCGCGGTCCGCGCCACCACCAAGGCCGACGGTACTGCCACCAAACCACAACCCGTGACATCGGCGATCGCCTTGGCGGTTGCGCATGCAACACGCAGACCGGTGAATGCCCCGGGACCGCAACTCACCGCAATGGCGGCAAGATCAGCAGGCGCAACGTCGTGCTCCCGGCACAACTCATCAATGGATGCCATGAGATGATCGTTGGCATCATCGGAGACCGGAACCTCCATCTCAAAGATTCCGCCCTCGGCGCGCGGACGCAGCGCGATGCTGCCCGTGCGTTGCGAGATTTCGATCGCAAGGATTGACTCACGCATCGCTTGCGCCGTAGGAGGAGAGCGGGACCGAATTGAACATTAACTCATTGGCGGTGGGCACATCTTCGGAAAGATTGACTGCCACCACACGCGCGCCTTCATGGTCGGTGTTCAACAGGAGCAGGTTTGGGAACGGCGCATCAGCACCATGTTCCACCAGCGCATGACCAAGGACGAAAGTTCGAACATTCCAGCGTGCCGCAAGCGTTGCTAGCAAATTGCTGTCCCATCCTCGGCCCCACACCATGCGCCACGCGTCGCCGGTGCGCAACGTGTAATCCTTGTCCACCAACAACCGATCAACCACTCCGCTGTCGAAATTCGCTAGTTCATGCGGTGCAGGCAGCGAATGACTGAGCATCAAGCCATTAGCGCAGCGAATCGCCAGCGGCATAGCGCGCACGAATCGACCGATGGCCTCGTCAACGATGGAAGCATCATCGCCAAATGCCCAATCAAGACCAGCATCAAAGAGCTCCAGGTTGTCGCCTGCGCCCTTCGATACCGGGTGCCGAAACACCTGCGCCAATTCATGGTTCGCAAGCACCACATGCACCTGCCCAGGGAATGCCAGCGTCAACTGCGCCACGCGACACAACATGCGGTAACTGAGATCAACACCGTTGACAAGCCGGTCGCCGTGGATCAATTCATGGAGGACCAAATGATTGTCCGGCGACGCGGTGAGCTTGGCCAACTGCTGCACCAACATGAAGTGCACTGGGTTGTCATGCAGATCACCCGTCAGCAAGATGCGACCGCGGCGCGGAAGGAACACCGATGACCCCTTGCGAAGCGGATCAGCAAGCATTCGCTCGGCCGCAGCATCAAGCAACGTGCTCACGCTGACCGCATCCTGCATGGAAATCGTTTGTGGATCAAACGTCACGGAGTGACCGTCACTGCAACAAAGACGGGGCCCTTGCCGGTGGGGGTTTCAATCATCACTGGAATGTAGAACGAACCGAAACGCCCGGGCTTTGCAGTGAATTCAAAGGCAATGTCCACAAAGTCACCCGCGCGCTTGGTGGCGGAGATAAATCGAGCCGTTCCCTCAGCGCCCGGGACTGTCATTGCCGAAACATCGCCCCACGTGGGCGCCGTGACTCGGCCCTGCGCAGCGGGATTCAAATGCTCAATAGTGGTGGTCAGTGCTACCGGCATCCCTGCCTTCACTACGCCGGCAAGAACGATGCTTTCGGGCGGAAACCAGAAGCGCGCGGATCGCTCCGGGTCAAATCGACCGCCGGTGGATTCATGGCGAATTCGTAGCGGGATCTGCGCGCAGTCGGCACGATCGGTGTCAATCACCCACCACTGCGGCAGCGCTCCATTTGAAATCTCTGCCGTGCGCCAGCGAATGTCATACGCAGCGCGCGGGGAATCCGTGACAGGATCAAATCCCACAAAGAGCGGCGCCCGACCGCCAGCACTGGTGACTTTGAATGGCTTGCCATCAATGGATGAAAGATGCACCACACCCTCTTGCTTCTCTTTCAACGCATCAACAAATGCGGGCGCGGCGCGAATGGACTGCGTGACATCAGCCACCATGTTGGCAAGTACCAGACCGGGGTAACCAGCAACGGTGATCATGACTTTGGCGTCCTTGTCGCCTGGCGACTTGGGTACCAAGAGCGATGCCGTCAATTCCAATGTGCCGCCCGGAGCGATCACCTTGCCCGCAATGTCTGAAATATCCGTGCACTTGCAGCTCGGCTGCGCGCGCGCGATGGTGAGGGGTTGACTACCAATGTTGCGCAGGACAAAGCGCGCGGGATGTTTAGTACCTGGCGCAACCACGCCGAAATCCACAATCGGCGGCTCCACCATGAGCGGCACCTGTGCTGGGGCGGCGGGGCCGGACGGAGAAGCGGCAAGGCCAGAAGGAGGCGCTGCCGCCGCTACCGAATACGGAGCCGCATGCATCAGGCAGGCGGCAAGGACGGCGGCGGGCATGGCACTACGAATGGTGTGTAGAAGCATCACGGTTCCCTTCAACCGCGATTCTACGAAGATTGCTGCGCTCAGTCGGCTTGAAGAATCAGACGCTCCAATTACTCAGCATCAATCCCAAATCGGCTCCGTTGATGACTCCGTTGAGGTCCAGGTCGCCTGGGCACGGCGTGCCGCAGACACCCCAACCAGCGAGCAGCAAACCGAGGTCTGCGCCGTTGACGACGCCGTTCAGATCCAAGTCACCGAGAAGTGGAGCGATGCACGGGCCATCACCACTTGCGGGAATGATCTTGTAAATCTGCCCACCGTGATCGGCGATGTACACCTCGCCGTCTTCATCTTCGCCGAACGTCACTACCTGATTGACCACGCCACCCTCAGCCGATGTGCCAAGCGCCGCGTTGCGATTCTGGAACTCGCTCTTTACACCATTGACATAACGGAACGACCAAATGTTGGCCGTGACGTAATCGGCAAAGAAGTACGTGCCCTGCAGATCAGGAATACGGCAGCCGCGATAAACGACGCCGCCCGTCACGGAATATCCACCGGTGGTTCCTTGAACGTGGCGATAGGTGTGAATGGGCAGCGTCAATGATGGGTCGCCGAATGTGCAGCCGGTTAGTCCAGTGGTGGTTTCGCCTTCGGTGCATCGCCAACCGTAGTTACGCCCAGCACCGGTTCCCGCCGCTTGGAAGTTGATTTCCTCAACAGAGTTCTGACCAACGTCCGCCATCCAAAGATCTCCGGTCACGCGGTCAAAAGTGCAACGCCACGGATTACGCATTCCGTAGGTCCACACCGTGTCGTCAGCCGTGGTTGCGCCGCCAACGAAGGGATTGCCAGATGGAATCGTGTAATACGGCGCGACCCCGCCAGTCGAAGGCTTGATTCGATGGAGCTTGCCGAGTCGGTCGCCGAGGTTCTGCGCGCGATTGCCCGGGTCATTAGCACTGCCACCATCACCAACACCCATATACAAGTTGCCGTCTGGACCAAACTCAATCCAGCCGCCGTTGTGGTTCGTGTACGGATCCGCCCACGTCATCATCACGACCCCAGCGCTGTTGGCAACATTGGGGTTGGAAGACACGGTGTATCGAGCCAGGTTGTTCGTACCTGTACCGGTGTAATAAACATAGAACTGACCGTTGGTGGCGTAATTGGGGTCGAAGGCCATGCCCAAGAGGCCTTGCTCATCGCCCGTTGATGCACCGCCAGTGACGATCGCATCGATATCAAGGAACGAAGTGGCTACGAGCGTATTGGTAGCCAAGTTGATGATGCGGATTCGACCGGCCTTCTCAAGCACGAAGAGTCGAGTGCTATCGCCAGGAGCGTGGGTGATGCATGTTGGATACACCAACCCCGCACTGATGATGCGCTTGGTGTCGATGACCGTCTGTGCAATGCACGGAGCGGCGATCGTGGCGGCAACAACAGCAACGGCGAGGGTAGAAATGGCCTTCATGGGGATCATTGAGTTTCGGGTCTGTAGGTGAGTGGGGTCGGCAACAGTCCAAACAATACGCGCCCACGCGCCGGGCGGATCGCTGACTTCCAAGGATGTTCTCGGAATGCACATCCGCAAGTGGAATCGGTTCAGGGGGTGCGACATATCAGTGATAGTTACTCAGAAACTTCACGCGGGGACAACCGAGATCAAAAGTTCCCGGACGCTAATGGCTCAGCGCGTCCCCAGGGGCGCCGGAGGTCCATTGCCGCCGGATACCGATTGCATGGCCGCCCGCGCTTGATCGATCCCACGATCGAGGCGATCGAACACGGCTTGGTAGCGAACCACGGCGGCGCGGACGCGGTTGACGTCCCCTGCATCGACTGCTTCCGCAAGAAGCGGAAGCATGGTGGCGGCGTATCCGCTGTCCTTGTCACTGGCCGCAAGCATGCTGCGAAACCACGGGCGACCTTCAAGGCCGGCATCATCAAGCCATGCACGGTCAAGTGAAATGAGTGCCCGATCGATCGCTGCGCACGCGTCGCGCGCTGACTGCGAGCGATTGGCTGCAGCGGTTCCGATCCATGGGTGCGCTGAAGCGAGCGCGGCATCAAGTTGCGCACCCGATTCGGCAGCGCGACCAGCACGTTCGATGAGTTGGTCAATGGACAGCGCAATTTCTGGAGTGGTAGTGCGCTCTTTCAACGCCCGCAGGAATCGTTGACCATCAATACCGTGCCGCGCCGCACTCAATGGGAGCACCGGCGAATCCGCCAAGATGGCCGCCAACGCGTTGGTGACACGAGTCACCATCAATGCCGGCGCGTAATCATCACCAACCACTGATCGATACCAAGCGATGGTGTCATAGTTTGAGTGGTAACTGTTGCCTTCGGAACCACCGCTGCCAAAGGACGCGCTTGCCACACCAATATGGCAATTGAACGCCACATGATCTGATCCACCGCCGAGCGTTCCAAATTGTGGTTCGTTGCGACCGCCACCGGAGAGGCGATCGTAAACCGTCTCATTTGCAGTACCGCGCGCTTGCGCAACGCGCACGGTTGCGCCAAGGACTGCTTCGCGCAAACTCGGCGAACATGAGGCGCCGAATGTTGGGCCCATAGCAGCCATGTCCAGATTCACGTAAGCCACTGCGCCGCGCAGCAATCGATCGCGGTGGCCTTCGACCCACTCGGTGCTGCCAATAATGCCAAATTCTTCTGCGCCCCACGCTGCAAATACCACGGTGCGCGCCGGACGTTCGCCAGCGCGCAATGACTCAGCAAAGCTACGCGCGCATTCCATCAACACGATCGTGCCCGCCAATGGATCCGCTGCACCAAAGCACCACGCGTCGTGGTGGCATCCAATGATGATCAATTGCTCCGGATGGACTGCGCCCGGAATCATGCCGATGACGTTGGCAGAGCGCCGGATCTTGCGATCTTGCACAACCTTCACGCGCACCTGCAATGCGTCGCCACCAGTCATTCGATACTCAAATGGCAACCCGCCCTTCCATCCAGAATCGGCGGCAACCGGCTCGCCTTGCATGCGGCGCACGATCTCTGCGGCCGCGGCGTAACCAATCGGCTGCACTGGAATTTTGGGAAGGCCGATCGCTTCGGTGTCGCAGCGCGCGGCGGTGGGGTCCGATGGATTGAACGGCGTGGTTGGATCGCCCGGCTGATCAGACGCAAGAATGGAGCCGCGCTGCACGCAGCTGTCATTGGCCCATCCACCAGCAGGCCAAACTTTCCCCTTGGTGACTCCGGTGTCGGCTGGGTCCGTGTAGATGATCAATGCTGCGGCACCAGCTTCTTCCGCAAACTTCGCCTTGTAACCGCGGAAATTTCCACCGTAGCGCGCCAGCACCACTTTGCCTTTACAGTCAATGCCCAGCGCCTTCAGTTTGGCAAAGTCCGCCTTGGTTCCGTAGTTGGCGTAAACGATGCCAGCGGTCACATCGCCGGATGCGCTGTACGCATTCCATCCGAAGGTGAGGCCAGGATGCGTAGTGGCGGGATCCTCAGCAAGATTGCGCTCAACGGTTGGAAGCGCAATCACGCCGCGTCGAGTTCCGTCAACCGGTGGTGCGATATCAGTTGCACCAACAATTTCTACAAGCGCCTCGGTTGCCTGCGGCAGAAGCGCATCAAATTCTTCAACCGTGGTGGCGATGCCCATATCCACAAACGCGTTTTGAATGCGGGCGATTTCGCGTAGGTCGCCGTCGGTGCCGGCCACGTGCGGCTCGCTGCCCAGCAGTTCATGCCACGCGCCGAGCGATGCTGCGGTTGGAACTGCGTTGAGCATGCGCAGCGCACGATCAACCGGTGTGAACGGTGTGATCCCTGCAGCTGGCAATGGTGCACCAGCACAGAGCAAGGCCACTACTGGCACTGCTATCACACCGCTGAAGATGGCTCGCAAGTGAATCACGGTCACACAGGTCTACCGGAACCACCACGGGAAGTTGCCGAGGTCGCGGAAATCAGTGCGCTGCCGGGACACCCTTCGCCGCTTGACCGAACACTTGTGGCCATGGATTTGAGCCGTGGCAAGGCCGTCCGCTGCGTTCCACGTAATCCTGGTGATAGTCCTCAGCGGGGTAGAACTTGCCGCCGCCGTCAACAATCTGCGTGACAATCGGCTTGCCGCCGAAACTCTTTGCCGAGCCGAGTTCTGCGACATACGCCTTGGCAGCGGACACTTGTTCAGGCGAGGTGCAGAAGATGGCGGATCGATATTGATCGCCAACATCCGGGCCCTGCCGATCAAGCTGGGTGGGATCATGCATGATGAAGAATCCTTCCAGCAACTGCCGGTAGGAAACCTTGGACGGATCAAACTCAACCTTGACCACCTCGGCGTGGCCGGTGCCGTGGTTGCAGACATCCTTGTAAGTGGGGTTGGCCTTGGTGCCTCCCATGTATCCACTGACGGCGGTGGTGACCCCGGGGCAAATCTGGAACCAGTGCTCCACACCCCAGAAACATCCGCCTGCAAAGTATGCGGTCATGGTGCTTGCGGGGGCTGATGCAACCGCCGCTTCGCCGCGCGCCAGTCCGGTTGGATTCTTTGTGATGGTGTCGGCAGGCAAGGCGCCCTTCTCATAGAACTTGAGCGACGCGGAGTTGAGACAGTAGCGCTGACCGGTTGGCTTGGGGCCATCATCAAAGACGTGCCCGAGATGCGCGTTGCAGCGGGCGCAATTGATCTCGGAACGCATCATGCCGTGCGAGACATCACTCTTGGTACTGACATGCGCGGGGTCGACGGGTGCGTAGAAACTTGGCCAACCAGTGCCAGAATTAAACTTGTGCTCGCTGGAGAACAGCGGCAGACCGCAAACTACACAGGCGTACGTGCCCTGCTTCTTGTTGTCGAGCAGATTGCCGCAGAACGCCGCTTCGGTGCCGGACGTCTGGGTGACCCGATACGACTCCGCATCAAGTTTCGAGGCCAGCTCCTTGACTACCGCAGGTGCGAGAGGCGTGATGTCATAGCCAGACTGGCTCTGCGAAGGCGATGCGGGCTTGGTGGTCATGGGAGTCGAGCTCGGTTCAGGCGGGGCACACGCAAGAAGCGCGGTGCACCCAAGAGTGACAAGGAAGGCGATGATGGACGGAATAAATCTCATTGGGAGTGCCACAGCGGGAAGCGTAGGCGGCGGCAGCGGCACCGTGTAGCGTTCCGGGTAGATCAGTGTTATCCATCGCCGTCATGGCGCCAATTTCTCACCTCTTGACCGCCACCATGGCGCTGTGCGCGGCGCCACTTGCACAGCAAGTTGCCCCGCCCCCGGACCCAGACGAATCGATGCGGCAAGACCGACCGGGCCTTGAACCGGAGCCCGCCACCGCTGGACCATTTGCACAGCAGGCCGGCTTCTCGCTGCTGCCCAAGACGCCGCCCACCCTGATGCCGTACTTGGCCACGGTGAATCTGTACGGCGACTCATGCACCGAAGCGGGAGCGTTGATAACCGGAGACCCGTTGTCCGCGGCGGCGCAAAGTGTGAAGACTGCGTTGGCGCAGTACGGCGTCAATTACGCCATCTGGCAGTCGTACGACTTTGTTGCCATGTCCGGAACACTTGGCAACACCAAGGATGTGCTGAACTATTACTCGTTCAATTCATACTTGACGTGGAACATATTTCAGACCGACGAATTGGGCGGCAGTGCCGGATGGCTCACCGTAGGCAGTAGCGCAGGCACTGGCCTTGGCTACGACGGCGACGAGCAAACCGCGCAAGGGAACATGGGCACCTTGGGCTTTCCACTTGGGACAGACTTTGGGCAAAGCGCTTATCTCTATCAACTGGCGTGGCAGCAATCATTCATGGGTGGGCAGTTAGTGGTGACCGCCGGGTTAGTGGATCCGGAGATGTACATGGATCTGAACACCTACGCCAACAACCAATTCAATCAGTTGATGAACTATGAATTCATCAATCCGGCAACCCTGCCGTGGTCGTACAACGCGCTGGGCGTAGTGGTGCAGTGGCAGCCCGTGAATTGGTTCTACGCCATGTTTGCAAGCATTGCCAACAACACGGCCTATGGCGCAAGTCCGGTCCAAGACATTTCCAGTGACGACTGGACCAACACATTTGAGTTGGGGCTTATCGGTGAAGATGTCCTGGGACTTGGACCGGGGACTCTCCGCGTGCTGCCATTCTTTGGAACATCAAAGGGTGAAACTGGCGCGGGAATCGCCATCAATCTTGAGCAGAAACTCAGTAAAAGTGCACCGCTGGGAATGTTCATGCGTGCGGGCTTTACCAACGACGCACTTGGAGCGGTGCAAGGCGGAAAGTCCAGTTTCGCAACTGGTCTGGTGTTGAACGGTCCCAGCGAGTCCGCCCTACTGAAGACGCAACAGGCGTACTTGGCCGGCGGTTTCTATTGGCTTGAAGCCCCGTATCCAACCATTGCCCATGAGAACGAATACGGATTTGAACTCACCTATGTGATGCAACTCACCGAAACATTGACGCTTCAGCCAGACATTCAAGTGATCTTGGATCCCGCCAACAATCCAACTACTGATTCAGTGTTGATGTTCACCATGCAGCTCACCTATACGTGGTGATCCAGGTCAGCGCGTAGGCGCGGCTGGCGCAACGCTTGGCTGCGCAGTAGCGGGCGAATCCTTAGGAGATGCTGGCGCTGCCACAGCAGTGGCCGAAGTGATGACCTTTACTTCCGCCGTAAACGCCGCCTTGGGATCAAAGCGTTCCTGAAGCGTGCGTTCGATCACTGCCTTGGAACGCGGCACTCGTCCCGTAAAGAGTTCTTTGCCATCTTGCGTTACACGAACATCTTTATCAAGATCCAGCATGGTGTCGTCAAGCAATATGCGCACAGCCAAACTTGGTGGCGCTTCCACAATGGTGATCTCTTGCCCTTGCCGCGTGACCACCAGGCGCTGGCCTTGCTTTGGTTCATCAACCGCAAGCCAGTAGAAGCGCGGATGCGTGACATCGTCCTGTACCCACACCACTTTCTGCGGGCGCGCGTTACGCGTGTACTTGGCCATCCACGGCACGGCTGATGCGTCTTCGCGGTCCATCCAATGACCCTTTCCTGCATGCACTTCCACTTGGTGCACATAGGCTCCGGGGTCCGATTGCGCCAGCGCGTCCAGCATGACACCCCATTGCGCCGCCACTTTGTTGCGATCAAACGCACCATCATCGCCGCCAACATGAATGGCGAACGGCAAATTGCGCAGCCCTTCTGGGCGCGCGTCATTGGGGTGCCCCGCCATCATCGACGCGGCCGCAAACCGATCTGCCATTCGGGGCGCAAGTTGATACACACCATCACCGCCCGCGCTGTATCCCATGAGATACACACGATCCGGATCAACGCGCTCACAGATCACCAAGTCTTCAATGAGCCGTTCGAACAGTCGATCGACTGGGGCTTGGTGCCAGAGATTCCACTCATTACTCGGCGCGCGCGGTGCAACGTACACACCTTCAGCGGGCTGATAGAGACGCTTCTGATTGTCCCACTGCTGATCGTTCACCTTTGCGGGTGCGCCGCCGCCGCCATGCATGGAGATCCACAGCGGTCGCGTTCCGTCCTTTGACTTGGGACCAAACTGCGTAGCCCAGATGGGCATACGCGCGCCGTCAACGGCGAGCACGCCCGACTTGAGTTCGGCTGCTCGCTCCGCACGTGATCGATCCGCGATCCGCTTGACGGCTGCTTCCACTGCTGCCGTTGCCTCGGACCGAGACAGAGGCTTCGGGGCATCCGCCCCTGCCGCGGCGATGCACAACAAGTAGGCGCTGAGTGCAAATGTTGTCATGATCGTTCACGCTCGTTCCATGCCTGTGCGTGACGTGCTGAGTGACGATTCAGTTGTGTGGCGGAGCGGTCCGATTCGTGAACCGGGCACTCAACAAGTCGAGCATGCAACTCCGCCGCTGCAGCTGCGTGACCGCGCGCACGCTCTACTTCCGCCGCAAATGCTAGGGATTCACGGTATTTAGGGGCAAATTTCAGAGCAATCTGCAAGCTCTGCGCGGCATGTTCTAACTCGCCTGCCCAAGCAAGTGCAGCTCCAAGCAGATGGTGCGCTTCAGGAATTGCCATGTCGCGCTCCGTGGCGTCCATGCAGAATTCGGCGCACTGCTCATAGTGACCAAGTTCCAAGGCCGCACGCGCTGCTGAAAGCCGCGGCTCAGGCGCATTCGGATCATGCTCCACGGCGCGCGCCGCATATTCACTGGAAGCCTGCCACTGCCCAAGCAACGCCAAGAGGTCGGCGATCGGGCGTGCCTTGTCCGGCGCGCTGCCATGGTGAAGTAGAAGTGTCTTCATAGCAAGCGCCGCGTCTGCATCATTACCAATCGCAACGAGTGACACCACACGAAGCATGGCAGCCTCTGCATTCCCGGGCGCACGTTGCTCCCACTGTTCCAGCGAGGCAAGCGATGCAGCGTGATCGCCGGCTGAGTGCTGGCAATGCACCAAGAGCGAAAGGTAACGGGCTTCGCCGGGAAACTCAGCCACCAGTTTCAGGAAGATGGGCACCGCAAGCCCAGCCCGCCCCGTAGTCATCAGTACAACGCCAAGATTGAACTGCGACTCGCGGCGGGTGAGCTCCACTAGCTTTTTGTGGTCGCCGCCCATGTCGGCCATGTATCCGAGGTCGATGAGTTGTTGCAGCGCGTCGGATGCCTCAAAGGGATCCTGCCGCATCTCTGGTGGATGCATACCCGCCTCGCCAGGAACATCGTCCCAACTGGGCACGGTGGCGATCGTTGGGGCAACTGCAAATGCCTCGGTAACAACACGGCCATCCATATCAATCCCAACAGGAAGCCCAAGCGCCGTCAGTGCGGTAGGGGTGACATCAAGAAGCGTGGGCGCCCCGATCGATGCTCCGGCGCAGAACCCGGGGCCTGAGAAAATCGCCACGCCATGCACTCGGTGCCAGCGGCTCTCCAGCGTCGCGCGCTCTTCCTTGGTCACATCCAAGATCACCGGCCGTTCAGCGCCGGAGTGGAATCCATGATCAGAAATCAACATGAACGAAGTGCCCGGGCCGGCTACTTCCATGAGTTCGCCAAGCAACCGGTCATGCATTCGATAGACCCGGTCCATCACTTCGCCGTAGACGCGCAGGTCCGCGGGTTTGACATGACTCATGCGCGGCGGTCGGTACTCCATGAAGTGATGACCGATGGTGTCGATGGTGTCATGGAAGACCATGGCGCAGTCCCACGCCCCACTGCGCAGCGTCTCAATCGCGGCGCGATGTAGCGACCGCATCCGCGCGAATTCCTTGGCAAGCGTTGCCGGGCGGTGATCGCCATGCGCTGCCTGCGCAGCATTGGGTAACAATTCTTTGAGCTCATCGCGAGTGATATCGGTGACGCGCACGCGAGCTGCAGCAATACGAGTGGCGCACTCTGGCGAACCATGCACTACCCCAGTCATCAGTGGCCAAGGCGCGCTTGCGGAACTGGGTGCCTGCTCCATCAGAAGGTTGCTGACACATGTTCCACTGATTGGCTCGGCGGGATGTGATGCGTACCAACCCACGGTGTGCACGCGCAGTGCATTCTGCGTGAGGATGTTCCAGAGCGCCTTGGTCTTGCGCGTAGTACTTGCCGACACACGCACGCCATCGCCGGATGGATTGGGCTCAACAAAGTTCAGAATGCAGTGCTTGTCGGCCGTCTTGCCCGTGGCGATGGTGGACCACAGTATCGGCGAGAGTTTGGGCTCCATGGTGCGGAGGTTGGCCCGCGTTCCGGCTGCAATGAGTGCGGCGAGATTCGGCATCTGTCCGCGCGCGAGCAGCGGGTCAATGATCTGCCAATCGGCGGCATCCCAACCGAGAATCAAGAGGCGTTGGACCGGGCGAGTGCGCATCAGGTACCGCATCGTACGAAGCAAACGAGGGGCGGCTGTTGGGCCGCCCCTCGTGGGGTATCAGTGTGTTGGGTTCGCACGCAAGGCGAACCATGCAGGTAACAGGCTCAGTGGCGACGTCGCGAACGACCAAATCCCGCCAGTCCAAGGAGTGCCAACGCACCGGGCGCTGGAGCGACCACGACAAACACTGAAGCGCCTGCCGTTTCGTTCCACTCAACGAACTTGAGTGTCCGAACGTTGGCGTTCGCTCCGACGTCCATGCGGCCGTAGCCGTAGTGAAACGCGCCAGTGTTAGCCTGGAACCGGAATCCAAAGTAGTTGATCGAGTTCAAGTTCCAGTTGCCGACACCCGACTGTCCGGCCGTATTGAAGACCGCGCTGTAGGCGTCACCCTCCGGGTTAAACAATTGCTGAGCGAACTGCGGCGAGCCAACTTCTTGCCCCTCGTCCAAATTGCCGACTGCGTAGCCAAACTGAAACGGCGCACGCATGAACCGGGTTCCAATGCTGCCAAACATGGTCAGCGAAGGAGCGGACGGGCTGGTGGTGTACAGGTTGAAATCCCAGCCCAGTACCGAAGCCCCCGTGGTTCCGGTGGTTCGGGTTTGGACGTTCATGAACAAACCAGCGGAGGTCGCTGGAATACTCAGGTTGCAGTCCCAGCGGTTGACTGCGGCATGGGCGCTGCCAACCGTGGTAATAGCGACTGCAGATGCAGCGAAGACGTGTCGGCCGAGCCGGTTTAAAATAGACATGATTTCCCTTTTCCTTTTTCCGATTGTTCCAACGGTAAATACGCGCCTGGAGCCGGCTCCTTTGCGGAGCGCCTGCATCAGACAAACAACAACATGCCGCGGATTTGCCGCCATGCAAGTGATTGATCCACCTTCGCTGCAAGAAATCTTTGTTTGTCAGATAACCCGGCTGAATAGGCAGAAAAAAGCGTCAGGGGTAGCCCAAGTGGGCTACCCCTGTGATTTCACGCGTAGTTCAGGCAGATGTCTGCCCGAGATTCAGCGCCAGTCCCGTCTTAGTTACGACGGCGACGGCCGCCAGCGAGGCCAGCAACGCCGAGGAGGGCGAGTGCGCCTGGAGCGGGAACTACGATCGACGCGCCAACGACGCTCTCGTAAGCGAAGTCAACCACCGTGCGGGTGACCAGGTTGCCCGTGGCGGGCTGCGAGCCCATCAGGAAGCGCATCCAGCCGTAGTGGGTGTTGCCGGACGAGGCCACGAAGCGGAAGCCAACGAAGTTGCTGGTGCCGTACTGCCAGTTGCCGGCTGCAGAGCCGAAGACGATCGTAGAAGTGGACAAACTGAAGTTGCTCGAAGCGCCGACAACCGTGCCTGAGGCGAGGTTGATCGCCGAGCCAACGCCAGCCTCCGCGGAAACCATGCCGCCACCGAATGAGCTGAAGAAGTTCATGCCGCTGCCGGTAAATCCGCTATAGGGGTTTACATCCCAGCCCGGAGCGCTAGCGCCTGGGCCGTTGGTCAGCGTGTTGGTCTCAACGTTGATGTAGCAGCCATCGAAGTCAACGGCGCAAACGAAGTTGATGACGCCACTGTAGACAACGGCGGCATTTGCAGCGGCAGCAGCGCCCATGGCGACAGCGGCGGCAGCGACGACGTGCTTCTCAAAGCGGTTCGAAATACGCATTTTTCTGATCTCCGAAATAGGGGAAACATATTCCTGCGAAGGGGAACTTGCAGGCGGAAGGTGGACTGCCGAGAGGCAGAGAACTGAGTGGGAAACAATCAGATCTGAGACGAATGTGTCACTAACTCTCCTGGGCGCAAGAATTTCTAACGATTATAACTAAATTTTATATTAAGTCCTATAATTATGTGATTAATGACAAGGATTCCGGGGTTGCTTCGCGTGAAACACATAGTTTCCACGTCCATGCACGCCACCGTGTGCAGGCTGCCCACCAAAGGCCCCGCAACGGTGAGCATGGCGAGACATGATTGGTTGCCAATTCCGCGCGTAGATTCAGCCACAAGGAGATGTCATGACCGCCGCCGCCTTCACCCTCGCTGTGCTCGCTCAACTTGCCATGATTTCCGCACCCACCCCGCCGCTGCCAGCGATTGCACCCGTACCGACGCCTGCGCAGCGCGCATGGCAGGACATGGAATTCACGGGGTTCATCCACTTTGGACCAAACACCTTCACGGACCGCGAGTGGGGGCACGGCGACGAACCCGCCGCCGCGTTCACACCCTCCGCGCTGGATGCGGAACAGTGGGTGCGCGTGATGAAAGCGGCTGGCATCACCGGCGTGGTCATCACCGCCAAGCACCATGATGGCTTCTGCAACTGGCCCACGGCCATGAGCACGCATTCGGTGAAGTCAAGCCCGTGGAAAGGCGGCGCGGGCGACGTTCTGCGGGAGTTGAGCGACGCCTGTCGCGCGGCGGGGCTCAAGTTTGGCGTCTACCTCTCGCCGTGGGACCGCAACAATCCGGCGTACGGAACCGGCGAGGCGTACAACGAGTATTTCCGCAAGCAGCTCCGCGAGGTGCTCACCAACTACGGGCCAGTGCACGAAGTCTGGTTCGACGGCGCGTGCGGCGAGGGCCCCAACGGCAAGAAGCAGGTCTACGACTTCCCAAGCTTTGAACGCACCGTGCGCGAGTGCCAGCCGAATGCGGTGATCTTTAGTGATGTGGGCCCGGATGTTCGTTGGGTGGGAAATGAGAACGGCTGGGCCGGCGAAACCAATTGGGCGATGCTCAAGGTGAAGGGGCACGGTCGCGGTGCGGACAATCCGCCGAGTGGCAAGAGTCTGACCGAGGGCGACGAGGACGGCGAGGCGTGGATTCCCGCGGAATGCGATGTGAGCATCCGGCCGGGTTGGTTCTATCACGCGCATGAAGATGACAAGGTCAAGACTGCAGCAGAGTTGTTTGATCTGTGGGAGCGGAGCGTTGGGCACAACGCCAATCTGCACCTGAACTTTCCGGTGGATCGGCGCGGACTGATCCATGAGAACGATGCTGCTGCGGTGCTTGGTCTGCGTGCGTTGATTGATGCCACGTATGGGCCAGGGACGGACCTTGCGCGCGGGCGTGCGGTGGGTGTGACGAACGTGCGTGGTGATGCGCCGCGTTCGGCGAGCGAGCCACTGCGGGATTCTGCGTTCAGTGGGAGCAATGCGGTGGACGGAGATTCCGCCACATTCTGGGCGACCGACGACGCTGTGCGCGCGGCGAACATTGAGGTGGAACTTGATCCGAACGCGGCGTGGGACCGCGTGGTGTTGGCGGAGCCGATTGCGTTCGGTCAGCGTATGCGTCAGTTCCGGATCAGTGTGCCCGCGGGCAGCGGTACGAGTAACAACGCGCGCGACTGGCGCGTGTTAGCCGAGGGGACCACTGTTGGGCACAAGCGGATCGTGCGCGTGCCGGTGACGAAGGCGGCGCGTGTGCGCGTGGAGATTCTGGATGCGCGAGCGTGTCCGGCGCTGTCGGCGGTGGAGGTGCATGCGACGGCGGCGGGTGTGGGAACGGTGAAGCTTGGCGCGGCGGCGATTGCGCCAGCGAGTGCGCCGAGTGTGCCGGCGAGCGCGCCAACCGCGCCGGCGAGCGCGAAGTAATCCGCTGCGCGCCGTAGGGGCAGTAGCCTTCAAGGATGCGAAGGCCTCACGTGGTGGAGAATTGGATCGACGGACGCAGCCAAGGTTCGGTCGGGGGCGATTCGTTGCCGGTGATTGAGCCGGCAACTGGTGCGGAGATTGGGCGCATGGCAGCTTCGGGGGCGGCTGATGTGGACGTGGCGCAGACCGCGGCGGCGCGGGCGTTCCCGGCGTGGGCGGCACTGCCGGCAACGGAACGGGCGGCGATGCTCGAGCGGCTAGCGGGACTGGTGGAGCGCGATGTTGAGCGGTTGGCGTTGTTGGAAAGCGCGGATTCGGGGAAGCCGCTGTCGTTGGCGCGCAGCGTGGACATTCCGCGCGCCGCGGCCAACCTGCGATTCTTCGCGGAGGCAGTGCGAGAGTGGAAAGCTGACGAGGACTTTCGTGCGCCGCATGCGGTCTCGCGAGTGATGCGGCGGCCGAGCGGCGTGGCTGGGTGCATCAGCCCATGGAACCTGCCGCTCTATCTGTTCACGTGGAAGATTGCGCCGGCGTTGGCGGCCGGATGCACGGTGGTTGCGAAGCCGAGTGAGGAGACCCCGCTCACCGCTGCGGCGCTTGGGGAACTTTCGGCAGAGGCTGGGTTTCCTGCGGGAGTACTGAACGTGGTGCAAGGTCGCGGCGCGGAATGCGGTGCGGCGATCGTTCGGCATCCTGGAATTCCGGTGATCACCTTTACGGGTGGGACGGCGACGGGCGCGCACATCATGTCGGTGGCGGGTCCGATGTTCAAGCGCACGGCGTTAGAACTTGGCGGCAAGAATCCGACGATCGTGTTCGCTGATGCGGACTTTGATGCCGCGATAGCGGGCGCGGTGCGGGCTGGGTTCCAGAATCAAGGGCAGATTTGTCTGTGTGGAAGTCGCGTGTTGGTGGAGCGCGGAATGTACGAACGGTTTCGCGAGGCGTTCGTGGAGCGCGTGCGGGGCCTGCGCGTGGGTGACCCGATGGACGCGGGAACTGAGCAGGGATCGCTGGTGTCGGCGGCGCATCGCGGGAAGGTGGCGGCGGCGGTGGAGCGCGCGCGCGCAGAGGGCGGGCGCGTGTTGTGCGGCGGGCGGGCGCCGGAGCGCAGCGAATTACCCGAGCGGGTGCGTGGTGGTGCGTATTGGTTGCCGACGGTGATCGAGGGGCTACCGATGGATTGCGCAACCAACCAAGAGGAGATCTTTGGGCCGGTGGTGACCATCCAGGCGTTTAGCGATGAGGCCGATGCGGTGCGGCTTGCTAACGAGAGCGTGTACGGATTGGCGGCGAACGTATGGACGGGCGATCACGCGCGCGGAATGCGCATGGCGGAGCAACTGGAGTTTGGCATTGTGTGGATCAACACGTGGATGTTGCGTGATCTGCGCGTGCCGTTTGGTGGAATGAAGCGATCGGGTGTTGGACGCGAGGGTGGAGAAGAGGCGCTGCGCTTCTTTGCGGAGCCGAAGTCGGTGACGTGGCCGGGGTAGGATTCTTCGGACATGAACGAGCAGACCAATTCATCGCGTGCGCCTGAGCCGGTTGGTCCGTATCCGCATGCGCGGCGCGCCGGGAATTTGCTGTTTCTTTCCGGCGTGGGGCCGCGGGTTCGCGGGTCGAAAGAGATCCCGGGCGTGGTGCTACGCGCGGACGGCAGCATTGCTTCGTATGACATTGAATTGCAGTGCCGCAACTGCTTTGCCAACTGCCGCGCGGTGGTGGAGGATGCGGGCGCGCGGTGGGAGGATGTAGTGGACGTGACGGTGTTCCTGACGGACATCAAGCGCGACTTTGCGGCGTACAACCGTATCTACGCAGAGTGTTTCGCGGGGCCAGGGAATCCCAATCCGACACGCACGACGCTGGGGATCTCGGCGTTGCCGACACCGATCGCCGTGGAGGTGAAGGCGATCGTGGCGATCAAATAGGTTTCGTCGGCTTTTATTTCCGAAGGATGGCGCGGACTGGGCTTGCGTCGGCGCCTTCGATGCGCAGCGGGAGCGCGATGAGCTCGTAGTGACCCTCCGCAACGCCGCTCAGCACAACGCCTTCGATGATCGATATGTCATGCGCAAAGAATTGCGCGTGCGTGGGGAGATCTTTGCTGTCGCCGCGATCCACGCTTGGAGTGTCGACGGCAACCAGACGGACGCCGCGCATGTGTAGCCATGGAATCAGCGCCGGATCAAGTGATGCGAAGTCTGGGTTCCAGTGCTCCGGGTTCGGGAATGACCCCGTCGCAATGATGAGACGTTCGGTGCCGAAGGGAACTCGGCCGGCAAGGTCCTGCGCGGTGATCGCTCGACCGCGTGCTCCCTCAACGCGGACCACGATGCACGGGCCGACGTAGAGATCAAGCGGCTGCGCTTCGATCGTTCGACCGCCTTTGCCGTAATGAATAGGCGCGTCGGCGTGACTGCCAACATGCACAGTGGTGGTCAGCGATGACAACGAAATGTGCTGTCCTTCATCAACATGCATGAGCTGCGTGCGTGCAAATGGTGTGTCACCCGGAAACACAGCGATGCGCGCAGAGAGAAGCGGGGAGATGTCAATGATGGTGGACATATGGAGCACTCAGGGGAAGCGAAGAGTTTTATTACGTTGCTTCCGCAGCAAGCATGCGTCGCACTACAGCAAAGATTCCGACCGCAAGCGCCGCCACCAGCAGCCCCGCCGCAGCGATGCCGACGCGTACAACCATGCGATCCTGCCGCGCCGCACGGGCACGCGCCGCCGCGTATGGAACGGTGCTGAAACTCACCAGGTCATAGAGCGGAATGAATGCGTTTGGCATCCAGTGATTGAGCGTGTGATCAAGTTTCTTCTTCAACTTGAACATGCGATGCGCAGTGCGATCGCGCATCTCTACGAAATTGGTGAGTGCCATGTCTGCGATGGCGTCAGCATTTGGCTTGCGCTCGTGCTGGTATTCGTCAATCGCGCGCGCAACATCGGCGGGGTTCCGTTCAAGCGCGTCGACCAGGGCTTCGCAATCTTCAAAGCTTGCGTTGGCGCCTTGGCCGTAGAACGGAACAATGGCATGCGCTGCGTCGCCAAGCAGCGCGAATCGGCCGCCCATGGTCCATGGCCAGCAGCGCACGGTGATCATGGAGCCGACTGGGTTTTGATCAAACTCTTGCACCAATTCCGGCATGAGCGGCACGGCGTCGGAGTAATCGCGGCGGAATCGTTCCAGCGCGGCGCGACCATCGCGGATGGTGGCGAACGACGATTCGTCCGAGCCCGGCGTTGCGTCGAACGGCCAGAAGAGTGTGCAGGTGAAACTGCCGTCCGGATTTGGAAGCGCAATCATCATGCTGCTTCCGCGGGGCCAGATGTGCAGCGCCTTTGGATCCATGGCGAACGGCGCGTACGGCCCATCCGTGACTGGCGGGATGGAAAGTTCCTTGTATCCGTGTGCGAGCGATGATTGCGAATACTCAAAGCGCTCGCGCCGTTCAAGATGACCGCGCACTGCACTGTAGGAACCGTCCGCACCAACGATGAGATCTGCAGTAGCGCGCAGCGTGACGCCATCGGGCCCTTCCATGATGGCCACCCCGCCCTGCTCATCAAGGCCAACGCAACGGTGATCAAAGGTGAATTGCACCGATGGGTGCGCGGCAGCGGCGCGCAGCAGCAACATGTTGAGCGCACTGCGACTGAAACTCATGATCGCGCGCGTTGGGTCCGCGGAATACGGGATAAACGCGGTGGCGCCGGTGGTTGAGTGCAACATGCGCCCCGGCATGCGGATTCCGTGCTCCTTCACCGCGCTGGCAAGGCCTGCTCGTTCCAACGCGTGCAGACCGCGCGCGCTGATCGCCAAGTTGATTGATCGCCCACCAACCGTGCCGCGAGCGCGTGGATCGCCGCGACGCTCAAAGACGCGCACTTCCCAGCCGCGCTGTCCTAAATAGTGCGCAAGAAGCGAGCCGCCGAGTCCGGCACCGATGATGACTGCTGAGCGTGGCATATGTGGAGCGGGAGAATGAACCCGTGGCGATTGGTGATTGGCGGCTGTAGCGCCAATCCAAGACAACTCAAAGTGGTTGCATCAATGCAACGCGAACACCAGGAGCGGACCTACTTTAGGCAGTAAGAGTGGTGTGAATATCGGTGAAACTGTTGTAAAGCGGCGCAGGCGCAAGACGAACGATGTTTGGCTCGCGGAAGTCACAGATGATGCCGCGGCGAGTGAGTTCGGAGTGGCGCGTGCGCGCGTTGTGTTCGAAGGCGATACTGAGTTGCGCGCCGTGCGTGCCGGGAGCGCTTGGGGTCAGCACCGTTCCCGCAGCGAGCGGCGATGTTGGCAACAACGCACGCATGTAGGCGGTCATGGCAAGGCTCTTCGCTTGCAGCGCTTCCATGCCAACGCGGTCAAAGATCTGCAGGCTTGCAAGGAGCGGCGCGAGCGCCAGGATCGGCGGATTGGAAAGCTGCCAGCCGTCCGCACCTTCGCGCGCCACGAATTCTGGCCCCATCGCAAAGCGCGTCTTTGGATCATTGCCCCACCATCCGGCGAACCGTGGCAGCGAGATGTTGTTGCCGTGACGCTCATGCACAAAGCATCCTGCCACTGCACCCGGACCGGAATTCAGATACTTGTATGAACACCAACATGCGAAATCGACGTTCCAGTCATGGAGTTTGGCAGGGAGATTTCCAGCCCAATGTGCAAGATCCCAGCCTGCCATGGCGCCAACTGCGTGCGCCGCAGCGGTGATGCGCTCAATGGGAAATGCCTGACCGGTTGCGTAATTCACGCCGCCAATCATGATGAGCGCCAGCGTGTCGCCGGCAGCGCGAATCGCTTCCAAGATGTCTTCTTCGCGAATCAGCGCTTCACCGGTTCGCGGGCCGACTTCCAGCACTTCTTGCGCGGGATCAAGACCGCGCGCCCGCACGTGAGAATGCACTGCGTACGTATCGCTTGGAAATGCGCCGCGCTCCATGATGATCTTGGTGCGCTTGCCTTCTGGGCGCCAGAAGCTCACCATCATGAGATGGAGATTGACGGTGAGCGAATTCATCATCACCACTTCGCCAGGGCGTGCGCCAACCAAGCGCGCACCGAGTTCGCTGAACTGCTCGTGGAAATCAACCCACGGGCGGCGCGAGAGCATGTGCCCCTCAACGGCAAGTCGCGACCAGTCATCCAATTCTTCTTGCACCATCACGCGCGCGGTGCGCGGCATCAGTCCCAAGGAATTGCCACACAGGTAAGTAAACGGCCGACCGTCTTCACTGAATGGATGCTCAAACTCCGCGCGCACTGCGCGCAACGGATCCGCCGCGTCGAGCTGGCGTGCGTATTCGGCGGATGTATCAACTGGTGCGGCGCGAGCGGTCATAGTCATGATCGTGCATTCACATGAGGTGCGGGTGATTCATATGCAGCGCAGCGCACGGCGTGTTGGGCGCGCGAACCAAGGAAGGTTGCGGCCGATCCATGCAGAATGCTGGCGCGCGTTTCTTCATCAAGCCACGGCGCGGCGCGCACAATGGCGCCGGGCGAAAGCTCCCCAAGCGGGAACGGGTAGTCGGTGCCAAGCGCCACCTTGCCCTGCCCTGCGACTGAAAGTAAGAGCCGCAGTGCTTCCGGGTCATGCACCAGCGAGTCAAACCACACGCGCTTGATTGCCTCGCGCGGCGATTCTTTGGTGGCAGTCTGGCACAGGTCGGGGCGTTCGCGGAATCCGTGTTCCCAGCGACCGATGGTCATCGGCGCCGCGCCGCCGCCGTGAGCAAATGCAATGCGCAACGATGGAAGTTTCTCCATCACGCCACCGAAGCACACGCTGCCAACGGCAAGCGATGTTTCAGCGGGCATGCCGACAAGCCATGGGAACCAGTGCCGCTCCATGCGATCGGCGCCGCACATTTCCCACGGATGAACGAAGACGCATGCTCCGAGTGCGGCGGCAGCTTCGAGCACTTCGACAACGGATGGATCATCCAAGTTGCGACCGTTGACGTTGGAACCAATCTGCACACCGGGCATGTTGAGCTCGCGTACGCAGCGTTCGAGTTCGCGAATCGCTAACCGTGTGTCCTGCATGGGAATGGTGCCCAAGCCAACGAATCGATCCGGCGCGTGCTGAACCACGCCAGCGATGTGATCATTCAGCGTGGCAGAAAGATCAGCGGCATCCGCAGCCTTCGCCCAGTAACTGAACATCACTGGCACCGTGCTCAGCACTTGCACGCGCACGCCGGCGGCATCGCAGTCGGCAGTGCGCGCGGTTGGATCCCAGCAATTCGAGTGGATTTCCCGGAACATCCGCCCGTCTTTCCACAAACGCGCGCGACACGCAGCGCAATGCTCAATGCTCACCCAACCGGGATAGCCATACTTGGCACAGAGGTCCGGCCAGCGCTCAGGCAAGATGTGCGTGTGCAGGTCGATCATTGGATGTTCAGTACGGGCGCATCACGCGCGTGCCGCACTTCTTGCAAGTGCACAGCGCGGGATCGGCCCAGAACTCTTCCATGGCCTTGGCGAAATGCTGGACGATGTCCTTACATACAAAGACTTTGTCATAGACAAGTTCTTCGCACTTCTGGCAGAAGAACATCAGGTGCTCCGGCTCAGTCTCTGGTCGGCGACGTTCAATCACCATGCCCAACGTGTTTGGACCGCGCTGCGGACTGTGCGGGACGTTGGGCGGAATGAAGAAGGTTTCCCCCTCGCGGATCGGAACATCGCGGATTCCGTTGATGTCGCGGATGCGAACGGTGATATCGCCCTTCAGTTGAATGAAGAACTCTTCGCTGTTGGTCATATGGAAATCATTGCGGGCATTGGGGCCAGCGATGATCATCACAAAGAAATCTTTGCCGCTGTAGAGATACTTGTTGCCGACCGGCGGCTGCATCATGTGTCGGTTCTCGGTGATCCACTGCATCAGCGCAATGGATCCCGCCACCGTGCCATCAACATTGAGTCCGGTGGCATCACCAAACTCATTCATCGCGCGGGTGGAAGCTGTCGCTCCGACATCGGTACTACATCCGTTCGGACCGCAGCAAGGTGATTGCGATGCAGAGCTAGCGATGATCGGATTGATGGTGGACATGCCCGAAAGATACCCGCGGGTGCGATGCGGCTGACCGCTCGCAAATGCGTCAAAGGAGGCTCGCAGGCGCCTCGCTGCGCATCACAGCCGCGTGCGGATCGCCCACAGGTCGGGAAAGAGCGGATTGAAGAGCGTTGTTCGGAGATAGGCAACGCCCGGACTGCCGCCAGTCCCCTGCTTGAATCCAATAGTGCGCTCCACCATTTTTACATGGCGGTAGCGCCACTCCTGA
>Ga0247833_1000594_pt1 | contig 65244 bp, 62 predicted proteins | sample LaCruzMarch2015__7_FD_187117 | JGI IMG/M metagenome (GOLD analysis project Ga0247833, IMG submission 187117) | Freshwater microbial communities from meromictic Lake La Cruz, Castile-La Mancha, Spain - LaCruzMarch2015_8m | ecosystem: Environmental > Aquatic > Freshwater > Lake | place: Spain...
GCCTGGGCTGACCACCTGCGTCACGTGGCTATATCCGGCAAGCGTCAGTTGGGCTTTCAGCTTGGCCTCGTCCAACTGTTGCTTGACCTTGAACTGAAAGGTGTAGCCGGCTAGGAACGCCGGTGGCGCCAGTCTGTACAGCGCCGTGGTGGCGGGTAGCAGAATCAGGTCGGCGCCGGCCTCCCGGTCGCGCTGGCTAATGCGCCAAAGCGTGGCTAGCCGCTCGCTGATCAGGTCCTGGTGCGGCGAAAAGGTGTCGTAAGGTAACGTTTCCCAGTCGGGAAACAGAACGCAGCGCAGCTCCGGCGCAAAGAAGGCGATCTCTTCGAGCAGGCGTTGGGCGTCGGCGGCGTTGGCCGTGACAATGGCGGTGGGCCGGTGCTCGTCCTTGTCGCGTTGGCCCAGGCGGGCCAGTAAGAGGGCGTCGGCAGAGCCGGTCGGGCGGGGCAGCGTGTAGCGCTTGCCCGGGTTCAGTTTGGGTAAATCCATGGGTTTCTATAGAGGATTTTAGAATGGGGCCAAGCCCATGCCTGATCACCCGCCCAAATCACCCGCTTTGCCCCGCCTGTGGGCCTTGATTCCCTGCGCCGGCAGCGGCTCGCGAGCGGGCTCAGTCGGCCCCAAGCAGTACCAGGCTTTGGCGGGTCAGCCCTTGGTGATGCACACACTGGCGGCCTTTGCTGGGGTGACGCGGCTGCACCGGGTAGCGCTTATCCTGGCTGCGGGCGACACTGTACTTGACCATCTCAGTGCTCAGTATTTGATAGCTAACAATGGCGGCTCGACAAGGGCTGAGACCGTTTTTAATGGTTTAAATTTTTTACTGGAGCAGGGCGCAGTGCCCCAAGACTGGGTGCTGGTGCACGACGCCGCGCGCTGCTTGATTACCCCTGCCCAGATCGACACCCTGATTGACGCCTGCCTCTCGGACCCGGTGGGCGGCTTGCTGGCGCACCGGCTCGCCGACACCCTGAAAGCCGAGCAAGATGGCCGCGTGGCGGCGACAGTAGCCCGTGGCGACAAGTGGCTGGCACAGACGCCGCAGATGTTTCGCATCGGACCGTTGCGCCAGGCGCTGCAGGCAACGGGCGAGCAGGTGACCGACGAATCCAGCGCGATGGAGGCCATGGGCTGGCAGCCCCGGCTGGTGCCGGGCAACGCGCGCAACTTCAAGGTCACTTACCCGGAAGACTTCGCACTGGCCGAGGTGCTGTTGCTCTCGGACACCCTCAGAAAGGCACAGGTATGAGTCTGCGGATTGGTGAGGGCTGGGATGTGCATGCGCTGGTGGCGGGCCGCCCGCTGGTGCTGGGTGGCGTGACCGTGCCGTTCCATCTGGGGCTGCTAGGCCACTCAGACGCCGATGTACTGCTGCACGCTATCACCGACGCGCTGCTGGGGGCCGCCGCGTTGGGTGATATCGGCCGCCATTTCCCGGATACCGACGCCACCTTCAAGGGCGCCGACTCGATGGTGCTGCTGGTCGAGGCCGCTCGGCGGGTACGCGCCAATGGCTGGGCTGTTGGCAACATCGACAGCACGGTGATCGCCCAAGCGCCCAAACTCATGCCGCACATCCCGGCCATGTGCGCCCGCATTGCCGAGGCCTTGGGTTTGGCGTTGGACCAGGTCAACGTCAAGGCCAAGACAGCAGAAAAATTGGGTCCGGTCGGGCTCGGGCAGGCGATGGAGGCGAGGGCGGTGGTGTTGCTGGTGCGAGCGCCTGCCGCTTAGCCATTCTTCTCAATCCATCGCCGAAGCCGAGCGCATCTGCTCGCGCAGCACAAATTTCTGGATCTTCCCGGTCGAGGTTTTGGGCAGCGGGCCGAACACCACCTGCTTGGGCACCTTGAAGCGTGCTAAATGGGCGCGGCAGTGCTCAATGATGTCAGCCTCGGTCACACCGGCCGGGTCGCGAATTTCCACAAAGGCACAGGGTACCTCACCCCACTTGGCATCGGGCTTGGCCACCACGGCGGCCACCAGCACGGCTGGGTGACGGTACAGCACGTCTTCGACTTCGATGCTGGAGATGTTTTCACCGCCCGAGATGATCACGTCCTTGCTGCGGTCGCGGATTTTGATGTAGCCGTCGGGGTGTTGCACGGCCAGGTCGCCGGTGCGGAACCAGCCGCCGGCAAAGGCATCTGCGGTGGCCTGCGGGTTCTTGAGGTAGCCCTTCATAACCAGGTTGCCGCGAAAGAAAATTTCACCCATGGTCTGGCCGTCGGCAGGGACCGGCTGCAGGGTATCAGGGTCGAGCACGGCAATGGCCTCTTGCAGCGGGTAGGCCACGCCTTGGCGGGCGTTCAGGGTGGCACGCTCGCCGATCGGCAGCCCGGCCCAGTCGCCCTGTTTGGCACAGACAGCCGCCGGGCCGTAGACCTCGGTCAGTCCGTACACATGGGTAATGTCGATGCCGATGCGCTCGCAGCCCTCGATGATGGCCGCCGGTGGCGCCGCGCCAGCGATCAGGCCGGCGACCGGGTGGCTGATGCCCTGGCGCAGCGACTCCGGCGCGTTGATCAGCAGCCCGTAAACAATCGGCGCGCCGCACAGGTGGCTGACGCGGTGCTCGCGGATCAGCGGAAAAATCAAGGCTGGGTCCACCCGGCGAAGGCACACGCTCACCCCGGCCTGCAGCGCCAGGGTCCAGGGGAAGCACCAGCCGTTGCAGTGGAACATCGGCAGGGTCCATAGGTAAACCGGGTGTTGCGGCATGGACCATGTGACGACGTTCGACACGGCGTTGAGGTAGGCGCCTCGGTGGTGGGTGACCACGCCCTTCGGGTTGCCGGTGGTGCCCGAGGTGTAGTTGAGGGCGATCGCGTCCCACTCGTCCCCGGGCAGCGCCCAGTCAAAGTTGGGGTCGCCCTGTGCCAGAAAGGCCTCGTAATCCAGTTCGCCAAAGGGTTCGCCGCCCTCGGCCAGCGGATCATCCACATCCACCACCAGGGGACGGGGACCGCTCATCAGGGCCAGGGCGGAACGGATGGTGGCCGAGAACTCGCGGTCTGTGATCAGCACCCGGGCTTCGCCGTGCGTCAGCATGAAGGCGATGGCCGCCGGGTCGAGCCGGGTGTTCAGGGTGTTGAGCACGGCGCCCAGCATGGGCACGCCAAAGTGGGCCTCAAACATGGGCGGCGTGTTCGGCAGCATGGCCGCCACCGTGTCGCCGGCGCCTACACCGCGCCGCGCCAGGGCACTGGCCAGTTGCCGGCAGCGCTGGTAGGTTTGCGCCCAAGTAAAGCGCGTGGCACCGTGTACCACCGAGAGGCGGTCCGGGTAGACCTGGGCCGAGCGCGCGAGAAAGCTCAAGGGTGACAGGGCAGTGTGGTTGGCGCTGTTGCGTGGCAGGCTCTGGTTGTAATCTTGGTAGGCCATGGCAGCGGTCTCCTGGGCAGAATGCCGAGCTGCTCAAGCCGGCAGGGTGAATAGCGGAATGTCTTTGTCAACCGCCAGCCTGTCCAGCGCCTCACACGACTGGCCCAGCAGAAAGGTGGCGATGGCGTCTCGGCTGGCGGGCTGCAGCATGGTGGTCACCCCACCAAATACCAGACCAGCGGCGTTGCACAGCGCACGTGCAAAGTGTGGCTCCAGCGCAGCCACTGCCACCCGGCCGTCCTGGCAGGGGTAGACCCGGTAGCCGGCATGGCCTCCCCCAATGGCGGCACCAGAACGGGTCAGGCCCCAGGCGCGTGGCAGCGCCAGGTAGGCGGCGGCGTCCGACAAGGCAACCTCCTGGCGGTGACCCTTGCCGGTGGTTTTTTGCAACAGCACGGCCTTGAGCACGGCTTCCGATGCGATGAGCGAGCCGCCCATGTCGGCATACAGGGTGGGCGGCAGGTTCAGGCCGCTGACCAAGTCATGCTCGGCCAGGTAGGTGAGGTCGTGGCCGGGCTCTTCGGCGCGCAGGCCTGGTGCCCCCACGATGGCCACCTGTGACAGGGCGGGGTACTGCCGGTGCAGCAGCTTCCAGTCCAGGCCGAGCTTGATCAGCGCCGAGGGCCTAAACGAGGTCAGCAGCACATCGGTCTTGGCCAGTTCGCGGTGCAAGGCCGTCTGACCCCGGCTGGTTTTGAGGTCGGCCACTCCGACGCGGACACCTTCGTGCAACAGACGGTAGGCCGCTGGGTTGTACTGGCCCATCGGGTCGCCAGATGTGCCGGATGGCGCACCGAGCGGGCCTGGGGGCTCCAGCTTGACGCAGCGTGCGCCCATTTGCCGACAGCGCATCAGGGCGGCCGGGCCGGGAAGGTTCAGGCACAGGCTGAGGAGGCGGACCCCCTTGAGCACGGGCGCTGATCGGGAAGGTTGAGACATAGTCACCTACTGTAACGGCAGACCCACGTAGTTTTCTGCCAGCGCTGTGGCGGCCGCATTGGAATTAACCAGGTAGTCCAGCTCGGCTTCCTGGACCTTTTGGCCGAAGCCGCCGGCCTCAGGGAACTGGTGCATCAGCGAGGTGAACCACCACGAGAAGCGCTCGGCGCGCCAGACCCGGCGCAGGCAGCGCTCGGAATAGCTGTCAACGCCTGCGGCGCTTGCCTCCTGGTAATACTCGATGAGTGCGGCAGACAGGTACTTGACATCGCTGGCGGCCAGGTTGAGCCCCTTGGCGCCCGTGGGCGGCACGATATGCGCCGCGTCGCCAGCCAGAAACAGCCTTCCGAAGCGCATCGGCTCGGCAACAAAGCTGCGAAGCGGGGCGATGCTTTTCTCGATGGACGGGCCAGTGACCAGCTGCTCACGCGCCTGGGGGTCCAGCCGAAGCCTCAGCTCAGCCCAAAAGGCGTCGTCCGACCAGCGGCTGAGCGAATCGCTCACCGGGCATTGCACGTAGTAGCGGCTGCGGGTGGTGCTGCGCATCGAGCACAGTGCAAAGCCGCGCTCCGTGTTGGCGTAAATCAGCTCGTGCGACACCGGCGGCACATCGGCCAGCACACCCAGCCAACCGAAGGGATACACCTTTTCAAATTCTGTGGTGGCGCCGGGCGGCACGCTGGCGCGGCAGACCCCATGAAAGCCATCGCAGCCGGCAATAAAGTCGCAACTCAGTTCATGCTGCTGGCCCTGGCTGACATAGCGTACCCGCGGCCGTTCGCCATCAAAGTCATGCACGCTAACCTCGCCGGCCTCGTAGATGGTGGCGAGGCCAGCGGCGGCGCGCGCGTCCATCAGATCGCGAGTGACCTCGGTCTGGCCGTACACCATCACTTGGCGCCCGCCGGTCAATGCTTGCATGTCGATACGGTGGCGGGCACCCTTGAACAACAGCTCAAAGCCACCGTGCACCAGCCCCTCACGGTGCATGCGCGAGCCCACACCGGCTTCGTCGAGCAGGTCGATGGTGACCTGCTCCAGGACCCCGGCCCGGATGCGGCCCAGTACATAGTCGGCACTCTGGCGTTCAATGATGACCGCGTCAATGCCGGCCTTATGCAAAAGCTGGCCTAGCAGCAAGCCCGACGGACCGGCGCCGATGATGGCGACTTGAGTTCGCATTCCTTGTCCTTGAAGTTAATTGCCAAGAATAGGCGGGCAGCCAGGCGCCATGCCAGCTTGAATCAAAGGCTTGCGCGATGATTGGCTAAGCGGGGCGATAATCGCGCAAAATTACCGGCCGCAAAATGACGATTTCACAGGTGGATTTCATTGCCGGCATGGCCAAGGGCTTGGCTGTGCTGGAAAGCTTCGGCACGGATCGGCAACGCCTGAACGCCACACTCGCGGCGGAACGCACCGGGCTGACCCGGGCTGCCGCGCGGCGCCACCTGTTGACCTTGGCCCATCTGGGCTACCTGGAAACCGAGGCTGGCTACTTCTGGCTGTCAAGCAAGGTGTTGCGATTTTCTGGCAGTTACCTGGCCTCAGCGCGCCTGCCAAGGGTGTTGCAGCCCACACTGAACAGGCTGGCACTGCGCGCCCAGGCCTCGTTTTCTGCGGTGGTGCTGGACGGCGACGAAGTCGTGATCGTGGCGCGCAGCGGCAACGACCGCACCGGCCCGGCCAGCGAACCAGGCCGCGTGATCGCCTACGGGCTGCACATGGGCGCGCGCTTGCCGGCCCACGCCACATCGACCGGGCGCGTGCTTTTGGCAGCGAAGTCGAAACCCGAGTTCACGCAATGGCTCAAGGGCCGTCAGCTCGCGCGAATGACGCCACTGACCACGACCGACCTGAAGGCTTTCCGGCAGATGGTGGAGCAGGTGCGACAGCAGGATTTCTGCCTGGCTAGCGAAGAGCATGAGCTGGGTGTGCACGCGCTCGCAGTGCCCTTGCGCAGCAGCCAGGGCCTAACCCTGGCTGCCCTGAATGTGGTGGCTGCGCCGGCCCGGCTGTCCACCGCCCAGATGCAGCGCGACCTGTTGCCGCTGCTGCTGGAGACAGCCGCAGAGCTGCGGCCGCTGCTGTAGCGCCCAAAATCAAACGCCGAGATGCTGCTCCAGCAAGGCCGGTTCCGCACGCAGTGCATCGGAGCTGCCCTCAAACACGACCTGGCCTTTGACCAGGATCACATTTCGGTCGGTGATCTGGGTGACGTGCTTCCAGTTTTTGTCGACGATGACGCTACTGATGCCCGTCTCGCGGATCAGGCCGCAAATGTGCCAGATTTCGCGCGCGATCAGCGGGGCCAGACCCTCGGTGGCTTCGTCCAGAATCAGCACATCCGGGTTGGTCATCAGGGCCCGACCGATCGTCAGCATTTGCTGCTCACCGCCTGACAGCTGCTGGCCCCCGTGCCCTAGGCGCTCTTGCAGGCGAGGGAAGGTTGACAGCACCCGTTCATAGGTCCAGTCGCGCTGGCCGCGGGTGCCGGCGCGGGCGGCCATTTTGAGGTTTTCCACGACGCTCAGGTTGCCGAAAATGCCTCGGCCTTCTGGCACGTAGGCCACGCCAAGCTGGGCAATTTCAAACGGCGCGCGGCCGGTCATTGGTCGGCCCATGACATGCACCGAACCGCTGCGAGGCTTGACCAGGCCCATCAGGCTTTTCAGCAGGGTGCTTTTGCCCATGCCGTTGCGACCCATCAGGCCGATGGTTTCGGACCGGCCTACCGAGAAGTTGACATCGCGCAGAATGTGGCTGGCGCCGTAGAAGGTGTTCAATCCGCGTGCGTCGATCAGCGCCTCTTTCATGCGTGCTCCTCCCCGAGGTAGGCAGCCTGCACGTCGGCGTTGCCACGGATCGCCTCGGGCGTTCCGCTGGCGATAACCTGGCCGTTGACCATTACCGTCAGGTGATCGGCCAAGGCAAACACGGCGTCCATGTCATGTTCAACCAGCAGTATGGCGTGGTCTGCCTTGAGCTTGAGCAGGAGCTCCACCATGCGTTGGGCTTCGGCCACACCCATGCCGGCCAGAGGCTCGTCGAGCAGCAGCACCTGAGGTTCGGTGGCCAGTGTCATGGCAATCTCCAGCTGCCGCTGTTCGCCATGGCTGATTGCCCCAGCCATGGCGACACGCCGATCTTTTAAGCCAGAAAGCTCGATAGCCCTTGTCGCACGGTCATTTGTAGCTATTGATTTGCTAGCAGTTAGTAGCCAGCTGAGCGGATTCCAGGGCTGCTGGGGCTGTCGCGACTGTGCGGCAAGGCGCACGTTGTCCCAGACGGTGAAGGCCTGGAAAATGTTGGTTTTTTGGTAGCTCCGGCCCAGGCCCTGGCGCGAAATGCGCTCTGGCGTCCAGCCGGTGATGTCGGCGCCACACAGCATGACCTGCCCGTCTGTCGGCGGCAAGTCGCCCGACAGCAAGTTGGCCAGCGTTGACTTGCCAGCGCCATTCGGGCCGATCACCGCATGAATCCGGTCGCGCCAGAGCGTCAGCGACACATTGTTCACCGCCGCCAGGCCGCCAAAGCGCTTGGTCAGGCCGGTCGCCGTCAGCAGCACCTCACTCATCAGCAGCTCCCTTGTGGCGGCCCAGACGGTCCGCCAGCCCGAGCAGGCCGCGCGGCGCAAAAATCACTACCAGCACAATGAAGCTGCCCATCCACAACTGCCAATGTTTGCCCAGTTGCACGCTGCCGACTTGCGGCAGGTCTTTGAACAGGTGCAGCACCACCTCAAAGCCAAAGGCGCCGACGATGGCGCCGGCAAAATTGCCCATACCACCCAGAATCACCATCATGATGGCGTGCGCACTCATGTGAAAGCCCATCAATTCCGGGTTGATGTAGCCGGTTTGTACGCCCCACAGGTAACCGGCTAGTCCGGCCAGTGCGCCAGCCAGTGAGAAGGCGGTCAGTTTGTAGCCAAAGGTGCCGAACCCAAGCGCCCGCATACGGTGTTCATTGACCCGGATGCCAGCCAGTGCTCGACCAAAGGGGCTCCACAACAGGCGCCGCAGAAAGCCATAGACCAACAGCATGGCGGCCAGTGTGAAAAAATACAGGGTCTTTTTGTTGTCCAGATCCATCAGCGTCCAGCCGCCCAGGTTCACTGTGGGTTTGAAATTGATGTAGAGGCCATCGGAGCCACCCAGGGCCTTGTTGTCAAAGAACAAGAAGAACACCATCTGGGCAAAGGCCATCGTCACCATGATGAAATAAATGCCGTGGGTACGGACGACAAAGAAGCCAATCACCAAGGCTGCCAGGCCAGACGCCAGAACTGACAGCGGCAGCGTCAGCCACAGCGAGGCCGCCTCGTTTTGCGGCATCAGAAAGGCCAGCGCGTACCCGGCCAGACCAAAATACGCGGCATGCCCCAGCGACACCAGCCCGCTCACCCCCTGTAACAGGTCCAAGCTCATGGCAAAAATAGCCAGAATCATCATGCGCGTGACCATTTGCACATAAAAATCACTGCCGGCAAACGGAAACGCCGCCAGCGCTGCGAGCCCCAGCCACAGCACCAAGCGCACGCTGCGGGGAAATACCTCTAGATTGGCTGTAGGCGTGCTCATTGCTTGAACAGTCCTTCTGGTTTCCACAACAGCACGGCCGCCATCAGCATGTAGACCAGCATGCCAGACACAGAAGGCAGCAGGACCTTGCCAAAGGTGTCCACCAAGCCAACTAACAGCGCTGAAATGAGCGCGCCCCGAACCGAGCCAATGCCGCCAATCACCACCACCACAAAGCACATGATCAGCACCTGCGAGCCCATATTGGGGTAGACGCTAGAGACCGGTGCGGCGATCATCCCTGCAACCGCCGCCAGGCCCACGCCAATGGCAAATACGATGGCATGGATCAGCTTGATGTTGATGCCCAGTGCTTCCGCCATGTCGCGGTTGAAGGCGCCTGCCCGGATCTTCATGCCCAGCCGTGTCTTGGAGATCAGCAAGTACAGCCCGAGCGCCAGCGCGACACACACCGCCGACATGAACAGCCGGTAGACCGGATAAGACAGATTGGCCGTCAGGGGAATAGATTCGCCCAGCAAGGCAGGGATGGCCACGCCGTGCACGTCGTCGCCCCAGATCATGGAGCGCAACTCTTCAAAGATATAAATCAGGCCGAAGGTCAGCAGCACCTGGTCCAGGTGGTCGCGCTTGTAAAAATGGCGAAACAACAGCCACTCCAAGGCCAGGCCAAAGCCCACAGACAACAGCGCCCCCACCAGCAGCGCCAGTGTCAAGCTACCCAACTGGGCGCTGAGTGAATAGGCCAGGTAGGCACCCAGCATGTAAAAACTACCGTGTGCCAGATTGACCACACCCATGATGCCGAAGATCAGGGTGAGCCCCGCCGCTAGCATGAACAGCAGCAGGCCGTACTGCACACTGTTGAGCAGTTGGATGAGAAAAGTCGGAAAATCCATTGGATGCAGTGCACTGAAAAAAGGGAGGCAAGTGCCTCCCTTTGACTTCAAAAAGGCAACCCTCAGCCCATCTTGCAGCCCGCACCACTGTCAGCCAGCGCCTTGGCAGCAACGCCGATGACCTTGTTTTCCTTGTTCTGGACCACCCGAAGGTAGATGTCCTGAATTGGGTTGTGCGACTTGCTCATGGTCCATTTGCCGCGTGGGCTGTCAATCGTTACCGTTTCCATCGCCTTGTAAAGCACGGCTTTATTGTTGAGGTCTCCCTTGACGGCGTTAGCGCCATGGACAAGCAACAGGCCCGTGTCGTAGCCTTGCACCGCATACACATCGGGCTGCATTTTGTAGGCCTTGGCATATTCCAGGCGAAACGCCTTGTTGCGCGGCGTCTCTATCGAGTCACCGTAGTGCAGCGTCGTCATCACGCCTTCCGCGGCGGGGCCTGCTGCGTCCAGCATGCCTTCGGTCAAAAATCCGGAGCCATAAAGCGGGATTTTGTCCTTCAGGCCGGCTGCGGCGTAGTCGATCATGAATTTGGCCGAAGCGCCGCCCGCAAAGAAACAGGCGACCGCATCAGGCTTGAGTGCCGCAATTTCAGTCAGCAGGGCCTGGAACTCGACATTGGGGAAGGGCAGGCCCAACTCCTTGATGATGGTGCCGCCAGCGGCCAGGTAGCCTTCTTTGAAGCCTTCAAAGGCCTCGTCACCGGCAGCGTATTTCCAGGTGATCCAGACAGCACGTTTGTGACCCTTGGCCACCATGGCAGCACCCAAGGCCCGGGTGGGTTGGGAATTGGAAAACGAGGTGCGGAACACGTTGGGAGCGCATTGTGCGCGGGTGGCCATGTGCACGCCTGCGTTGGGGATCAAGCACAGCACGCCACTGTCTCGCGCCACCTTGTGGATGCCCATTTGTACGCCGGAGTGCACCGTGCCGATCAGGACATCGACCTTGTCCCGTTGCACCAATTTATTGGCGTTTTCAATACCCTTAGACGGTTCGGACTCGTCGTCTACCTTGAAATACTCGATCTCCCGCCCACCCAGCTTGCCGCCTTGTTCGTTGATGGCCAATCGAACACCGTTCTCGATGGCGACCCCAAGTTGGGCAAATGTGCCGGTGTAGGGCAGCATCAGCCCGACGCGAAGCTTGCCGCTCTGTGCTTTGGCCAGCTCTGGCAGCAACAGCCCAGAGCTGGCAGCGCCGATGACAGCCGCACTTCGGGTCAGGACGAGGCGGCGGGTGGTTGGGGTTGAATTCATGCGATTCCTTCTGTTTGAGCAAGGTGGGTTGGAGAACCTCTCTATCCTAGAGCAGGTTACTGGTGTTGGGGCAGAGAGAAAACCCGATAGTCGCCTAAACTTGTCACGAAATGCAGTAAATTTCATTTTTTAGAAAAAATGAACTATGTTGCATATATTTCGGGCGAGCTTCCGCACAAATTTGCCGCTTAGGACTTTGGTGCAAACTCGAGACCATCGCATTCTTGGAACCCTGACTTGACACCATCGCAACTACCGCTCGGCTTTGACCTGCCAAATGGCACCTCCGTCAAGCCAACGCCGGTGCCCCGACGGGCCGCTCAAAAAACCAAAGGTTTACCTGATCTTCCGGCTATGGCCGACCAATTGGCCCGCCATCCCGACTACCGGGTCTTGCGCCGCCTGGTGCCGGTGACGCATTTCGCACGGTCCGGTGCTGGCCCCCTGCTGAAGATGGTCATTCTCGACACCGAAACGACGGGTTTGAGTCATGCCAAGGACCGCATCATCGAACTGGCCATGCTGCGGGTCGATGTGGACACCCTGACCGGTCTGCCTGTGGGCGATGTCCAGATCTACGACGGTCTTGAGGATCCTGGTCAACCCATTTCGGAGGAAGTGAGCCAAATCACCGGCATATCTGACGACATGGTCCGTGGGCAAGCGCTGGACATGGCGCGCGTTGAGGCCTTGTTGGCCGATGCCGATCTGGTGGTGGCTCACAACGCTGGCTTTGACCGGCCCTTTTGTGAGGCGCGCTGCCCCGGTTTTGCCGCGCTGCCCTGGGCCTGCTCATTCGCCGATATCGACTGGAAGAAAGAAGGCAGAGGCTCTGCCAAGCTGGAGCATCTGGCCTTGCATCAGGGTTTGTTTTATGAGGCCCACCGGGCAGAGGTCGACTGTCATGCCCTGCTGGCGGTCTTGATGGCGCTGCTGCTGAGTGACGGCAAGACCGGTTTGGCCCGCCTGGCGGGCGCCGTTGCGTCGCCGAGTTATCGATTGCTGGCCACACAAGCCCCGTTTGACGCCAAAGACGCGCTCAAAGCTCGCGCCTACCGCTGGGACGCTGAGAAGCGCGTCTGGCACACCCGATTGAAGGACGAAGCGCAACTGGCGGCCGAATGCGAATGGCTAAAGACTGTGGTCTATGGTGGTCGCAGTGCCACAGTGCATCTCGAAAAAATGGATGCTTTTGTCAAGTACTCCTCACGTCCGGGGGCATTGTCAGAGCTGCAGCTTTAAATGCACCCCCGGATAGAATGGAAGTCCCCCGACAGACCTCCAGAATGTGTCGGGCATAAGGATATTCATGAAACGTGTTGATGATTTCCGCCTGAAGTTCGGAAAAAAAGAACTCGTGCCCATCATGGTGGGTGGCATGGGTGTGGATATTTCCACGGCGGAGTTGGCGTTGGAAGCCGCCCGGCTCGGCGGGGTTGGTCATATTTCGGATGCCATGGTGCCGGATGTGTCAGACCGCCGGTTCGACACCAGTTTTGTTAAAGACAAGACTCGCTTTTACAAACATAACATCGACAAATCTGACAAGTCCCTCGTCAAATTTGATCTCGGCGTGTTGGCCGAGGCAACCCGCCGCCACGTTGGCGCGACTATGGATGCCAAGCGAGGCGGGGGTCTGGTGTTCGTCAATTGCATGGAAAAGCTGACCATGAATGCGCCGCGCGAAACCTTGCAGGTGCGCATGGCCTCGGCGCTGGATGCCGGTATTGACGGCATTACCCTGAGTGCAGGCCTGCATTTGGGTTCATTTGCTTTGCTGGCAGACCACCCGCGGTTTCGGGATGCCAAACTGGGCATCATCGTCTCGTCTGTGCGGGCGCTGCAGTTGTTTCTGCGTAAGAATGCGCGGCTGAACCGGCTGCCCGACTATGTGATTGTGGAAGGGCCGCTTGCCGGTGGTCACCTGGGCTTCGGTATGGACTGGGCAGAGTACGACCTGGCGACGATCACCGCAGAAATTTTGCAGTATCTGCGCGCCGAGCAGCTCGATATTCCGTTGATTGCAGCGGGCGGTGTGTTTACCGGTAGTGACGCCGTGTCTTTTCTGGAGCAGGGGGCTGCTGCAGTGCAGGTCGCCACGCGGTTCACCGTGTCCAACGAATGCGGCCTGCCGACTGATGTGAAGCAGGATTACTTCCGGGCCAGCGAGTCAGACATTGAGGTCAACACCATCTCGCCCACGGGCTACCCAATGCGCATGCTCAAAAGTACACCTGCTATCGGCTCTGGCATTCGCCCCAACTGCGAAGCCTACGGTTACCTGCTTGACGGCAACGGGAGTTGTGCCTACATCAACGCCTACAACCGCGAGGTGGCTCTGCACCCTGACGTCAAGACGATCAAGGTGATGGACAAAACCTGCCTGTGCACGCACATGCGTAATTTCAACTGCTGGACCTGTGGTCATTACACCTACCGGCTTAAGGACACCACGCACCGTCTGCCCGACGGCAGCTACCAAACGCTGAGCGCCGAGCATATTTTCAAGGACTACCAGTTCAGCCGGGATCACCAAGTGGCACTGCCGGTTTCAGCGGGCACCGAGGGTGTGCGCCTCAGCAGCGGTATCAGTGCCTGACCCGACTGCGGTCCTCCACCCCCAGCGGCCCAATGTGTAAGTTGCTCAGCACATGCTCTTGGTGCAAGAGTTGCCACGACAGCATCTTTTGCGCCATCACCAGCAGCACCCCTTGGCAGGTCGCGTCTTGAGCCAGGTTGTTCATTTCGTTTGGGTCGTCCTGCAGATCAAATAGCAGAGGGGGTAGGGCGGCAAAGTGCACATATTTCCAGCGCCGGCCGCGAATAATGGTCAGCTGGCATTCATCCGGCAGCAACCCGAGCGCCGCCTCGCCGTCGTAGCTGCTCCAGGGACTGCTGCGGAAATCAAGCGCCATATGGACCTCTTCACGCCAGTGGGCCGGCGTATCGCCGTTTAGGAAGGAGCATAGCGACCGGCCATCGCACTGCGCTGGCATAGCGGCTCCCAACCAGTCCATCACGGTGGGCATCAGGTCCACTGACTCGGTGAACGCATCCACCTGGCGGCCACGACCGGCGTCAGCCTCATGACGCGGGTCGCGGATGATCAGTGGGATGTAGAAGCTTTGGTCAAAGTACAGCTCCTTGCCCCAGGTGTAGTGATCGCCGCCCATTTCACCGTGGTCGCAGGTGAAAACAATCAAGGTGTTGTCGTACTCGCCAGTGGCTTTCAGGTGCGCGACGATGCGGCCAACGGCGTCGTCCACCTCGTTCATCATGCCGTAGTAGCAGGCCCGCATTTGGCGCAGTTCAAGCTCAGGCATGTTCACCAGGTTGTTGGGGTTGTGTTCGTCGTAGTGGTTGGGCCGGTCAAAGCAATTGATCCACTGAGCCAGATGCGGGTGTTGTAAGGCTTCTAATTCTGGGGTAGCGCGCCGATTTGGTAGTGACACACTGGCCGGGTCATACAGGCCGTTGTAGGGCTCGGGCGCGATCACTGGCGGGTGAGGCCGCAAAAAGACGCAGTGCATGAACCAGTCTTCGTGACGTTGGTCACTCAGCCAATGGATCACCTGATCAGCCATGAAGTTGGTGTCACTGTCCTCTGCCTTGAACCGTGCTGGAATAAATCGATGCCCCCGGTTCGCTGGTTTGTCAAAGTCGCTCTGCGGTTGGTAAATGTCCTCGCGGCCCTGAAACTGGTAGCCTTTGGCGCGCAGGTCGTTCATCCAGGCGCTCATATAGTCCGGGAACAGCAGGCCGATGCTGTAACCTGGCAGCGGGCCCTCATAAGTGCGCAGCGATGGGTCATTCGGGTCACGGCCACGCGGGTCGGCGCTGGTGTCGGTGTAGCCAAAGAGCGTAGGGTTGAATCCCAGTTTGCGAACTTCCTTGGCCAAATTGGTGTGGCGTTGGTCCAGGGGCGTGCCATTGCGCCCGGAACGGTGGTTCATCAAGTAAAGACCGGTCTGCAGGCTCGCGCGTGAGGGGCCGCAGGGTGATGTGACGGCGTAATGCTGCTTGAACAGTGTGCCGTCAGCCGCCAGGGCGTCCAGGTGGGGTGTTTTGACCACCGGGTGCCCCAGCGCCGACAGGCATTCGCCACGCCATTGATCGGCTGAAATGAACAGAACTTTTCGCGCGCGGGTCATGGTGCGCTGGAATCAGCGACCGCGATGCACTCCAACTCAAAGCGCAGCGCTGTAGACAGGCAGCCCGTGATGGTGGTGCGGGCGGGGTAGGGCGCCTGAAAATACTCGCGGTACAGCCGGTTGAACTCGGGTAAATCCGTGGCGTCGCGCACATAGTTGCGGGTCTGGACCACCTGCGCCAGCGTGCAACCTGCTGATTGCAACACCTTGCGAAGATTCTCCACAGACCGCCTAAACTCCCCCTCAAACGTGTCAGACACGATGGCCCCGGTAATGTCAACCGAGGCCTGACCCGACACAAAGACCATATGACCCACCCGCACGGCTGGGCTGAACGGCAGGTGTGAGACCGGTGTGTCCGCCTCGCGGGGATAAGAAACTTCAGGGCGCATAGCTTTCTCCTTTAATCGGGGTCAGATTCCAATTAAAACTCATACTGGCTGTTTGTCAATTAATTAGAATCAGACCCCAATTAATTGAAGGGCCCACTTTTGACGAAGCTACCACCCTGGTAGCGCCGTGCTGGGTCGCTGGGTTCAAGCGGTGGTATGGCCTCTCGCTGGGCACGGTAGGGCTCTGCGCTGTCTTGTGGTTTGAAGCCCAGGTGAGCCGCGCCGGCGTTGTTCCACCAGGGGTCGCGGTTGTCAGACATGCCAAAAACAACGGTATGACCGATTTGCGGGGCCTGCAGGCAGCACCGAATTAATTCGGTCAGGTCGCGGTAGCTCAGCCAGGTGTGAAGCATGCGCCGGTCTTTGGGTTCGGGGAAGGCCGAGCCAATGCGCAGACTGGCGCTTTGAATGCCATAGCGGTTCCAGTAAAACTGGGCCACGTCTTCGCCGAACGATTTGGACAGGCCGTAATAGCTGTCTGGGCGGCGCAGGCAATCGGTGTCCAGTACCTCATCTTGTTGATGAAAGCCCACCACATGGTTGGAACTGGCAAACACCACGCGCTCAACGCCGTGGCGGCGGGCGCCCTCGTAAATGTGCAGCACCCCCTTGATGTTGGCCTCCAGGATGGCTTCAAAGGGGTAGTCGGTGGCCAGGCCGCCCATGTGCACGATGGCATTACAGCCACGTACCAGTTGGTCTACCGCCTGTTTGTCGGCCAATTGGCAGGGCTGAACCTCTTCCCCTGGGCCGGCGGCGTCTATGGCGGCGATATCGGAGAGCCGCATCAGCCGCGCGTAGGGCCGAAGGCTGGTTCGCAGGTGGCGGCCAAGTTTGCCGGCAGCGCCGGTGAGCAATAGGCGTGGAATCATGGTCGGCATTCCTGCTGAAAGTGTGAGTTGGAATTAAGGCGTGACAGCGCTGGGCGCTGCATGGGCTTTTTTGACCTGAAACTGCGTTTGGGCAGGGTCACTCAGCCGTACACCTGCGGCCTTGACGGCCTGGTCAGGCACTTTATCAAGTTTGGTGTAGCTGGCATGGCTTTGCTCTTTGTAAGGGGCGTTGTGGGCGGCGTTATAGCAAAAAAGTACTGTCCAACGCCGATTGGGCGAGCGGTTTTGGTCGGAACGGTGCATCACATTGCTGTGAAAGAACAAACCGTCTCCCGGCGCCATCTCGGCATAGACAAGCTCCATCTCCGTCAGCATTTGAGACACACGTTCCATGTCGGCGCCTACCTGCTCACCTGGCCCTGTGCTGTGGTTAATGCGACCGGCCCGGTGCGAGCCGCGAATCACCTGCAGGCAGCCGTTGTGGCGGTCTGCGCGGTCCAGCGCCACCATCACGCTGGCCATGTGCGGGAACAAGCAGCCGTTGTGGTACCAGTAGCCGTAGTCTTGGTGCCATTCCCAGGCGCCGCCGTCAAATGGCTCTTTGGCGGTGAGCTTGGAATGGTAGTGGTAGACCTCGGCGCCCAGCATGTCTTCGATGGTGTCTACCACCCGCTCGCTGCGTGCCGCTAAACCATAGACACTGTCACCCGGCTCGTTCCACAGTGCGATTCGGGTGGCCTTGCCCTGAGCGTCGAGGCGCTCGTAGAGGCTTTGTTTGAGCGCCGGATCTTGCTCCATGGCCTGGCGCATGAGGCTGATTTCTTCAGCGTCGAAAAGAGACGGAACGAGGACAAAGCCATCCTTGTCATAGGCCTGACGTTGCGCACTTGTGAAAACGCTAGGCATTGGATCTCCTGTAGGTCTTAGGGTGTCGGCCAGGCGTCATTGGCAACAGTGCCGCCTCAGCTGCCAAACATTCGTGATCGGGTGTTTTGCAGATGATGCCGCATGGCTGACTCAGCCGCCACACTGTCTCGTCGCACAATGGCATCGACCACGGCCACGTGCTCCGCCTGCACACCCAGCAGGCGTTCCTGGCTTTTGCTGAGCGAAAAATTGCGCAGCAGGTCCATCCCGAATGTCACATGCTGTTGGATTGAGGCAATGACCGAGACAAAAAATTGGTTCTTGCTGGCGCGGGCAATCGCAATGTGGAAGTCGTAGTCTTCTTGCACGCCCAGTACATGGTTGTTGACAGCCATTTGCAGTCGCGCCAGTTCACGTTGAATCAGCGCCAAGTCGGCTTCGTCGGCCATTTCTGCTGCCAGGGCCGCCGCACCGCCTTCGATGACGATGCGGAACTCTATGCATCGACGCACATCAGAAAGTGACTCCAATGGCATGAAGCGGGGTAAATCCGGGTCAGGCCTGCGCGTGACAAAGGTGCCAGCGCCCTGACGGCTGGTGATGATGCCGTCGGCTCTTAGCCTTGAAAGCGCCTCGCGCACGGTGGGACGCGAGGTTTTGAACTGCTCCGACAAGGTCTGCTCTGTAGACAGGCGGTCGCCTTCTTGCAGATCGCCCTGGATGATCAAAGCCAGCAACTCGCGGTAGACCCGATCGGCAAGACCTTCCGGGGTGCGACGTGCGGTCATGGCCAGACGGTGGGCTAGGCGTTGGCGTCAGCCGCCAACAGTTGCCTGGCGGTCGCCTCGATCTCACCACGCATTGAAATAGGCGACGGGCTCAGTAGCGGCAACTGGGCGCCCATATCAGCCACGCCAGACCAGGTGACCGCGTCGTGCAGCACTCGGATCAGCGAAACCGAGTCACGCAGCGTTTCTAGCGGCAAGAACAGGTCGTACAGCCGCTGGGCCTCAATCATGTCCAGTCTCTGCAGGGCGGCGAGCAGCGCCATGCAGGCCTTGGGGGCGATACAGCCAGAGCCGGTGGTGAAGGATGCCAGGCCAAAGTGGCCAAGATGCGACAGCACCGGCCGCTCCCCCATGCCACTGACGATGCGGCTGCTGGAAATACGCTCAATCATGGCTTGCAAAAACGGGTCGTCGTTCGGATTCTGCCGAACAACGGCGTATTTGACGCACAAAACCTTGTTCGATTCGACCAGCGCCTGAAGGGTGTCAAGGTCAATGTACTGCTCGCTTTTGATGTAGAGCGTGACGGGCATGGCGGCGCTATCGACAAAGCGAGATATGCCTTCCGCCACGCCTTGCGGCGTGGTGAAGCCTTGCATTGGCAGCACCATGGCGGTCTGATAACCTGAATTGCGCAGCAGTTGCGCCTGTTCAATCATCTTGCCAAAGTCTGGCCCCACTGCGGGAATGACCCGTGTGTCAGGGCCGGCGGCATTGGCCAGCATGTCCAGCATCGGCCCATATTCACGCAATGGCATGTGGTACAGGTTGGCGTTGCCACCGTACAGCAGGGTGCGAATACCGCCGGCCTCGATATGCTTTATCAATTGCCGGTTGGCCGACTCATTGACAGACAAGTCGCCATGACGTGCCAAGGGCGGCACAGCCAGCACTGAGCCGGTGAATTCTGCCAGGGTGATGGGGGTTTGCTTCATGAGGCGGGCATCATCAACACGACTGTAAAATGGTATGACATATTGGTTGTTGTATGACGAATATTCTTAATATTGTGGTCCCAAATCGTCTCCAAGACTAGCTTTTTCTGCGGTCTAGGGTTTGTACTGATCATAAATTACTTGACAGTCCCAAGGTTGTCAAACAAAGTCTCCCCTGTTGTCTAGCCCTGTCTGTAAGCTGGGGCTGACACGCAGCGGGTCAGGCCTAGGGGCTTGTACCCATCCGGTTTTCCCTACTTCTGTTGGAGTTTTTGTATGAACCAAGCCCCTCGTTCCACGAGCCCTCGCAACGCCCAGCGTCGCCAAGTGCTCAAAGGCTTTGCTGGTGCCGTGACGCTGGCGGGTGTGGGAAGCACCGCATGGGCCCAAGCGGGCAAGGAAGCGCCAGCCTTGGCAAAGTTAGTCACTGATGGCAAGTTGCCGGCGTTGGCTCAGCGCTTGCCCTCTGCACCCTTGGTGGTTCAGGCTGAAAAAGTGGGCACCTACGGCGGCGCTCTGCGTCGTGGCCTTCGCGGCAGTGCTGACCACAACGGTATTTTGCGGATGGTGGGCAACCAGGGCCTGGTGCGTTGGAACATGGCGTTCACTGAGGTGCTTCCTTGCGTTGCATCCAAGTGGGATGTCAATGCCAACTCCACAGAGTTCACCTTCACACTCCGCCCCGGCATGAAGTGGTCTGACGGTAAGCCTTTCACCGCAGATGACATCATTTTTTCGATCGAAGACTGCGCCAAGAACAGCGAACTTTATAAGTCGGTGCCGTCAACCCTGGTGATTGCCAACAAGCCTGCGGTGGTGACGAAGCTCAACGACACCACGGTGAAGTTCACTTTTGCCACGCCCTATGCACTGTTTTTGGAGCAAATGGCCACCCCGCTGGGTCAGTACCCGACGCTTTTCCCCAAGCACTACTGCAGCCAGTTTCACCCCAAGTACAACCCCAATGTGGCGGCTCTTGCCAAGGCGGCCAATTTGTCCGACTGGGCCTCACTGTTCCGCAGCAAGTGTGGCGACATTGAAATCCCTGCACGCTGGGGTAACGTGGAAAAGCCCACCCTGGACCCGTGGGTGGTGACTGAAGCCTATTCCGGTGGCGTGACCCGCGTCGTGATGGAGCGCAACGCCTACTTCTGGCAGGTCGACCAGACCGGCCAACAACTGCCCTACATCGACAGGCTGACCTTCAGCATTGCCCAGGACGTGGAGTCGCTCATGCTCGACGCCTTGTCTGGCAAGCTTGATATTCAGGAGCGTCACATTGACTCGCTGCAGAACAAGCCCACCCTGTCGCAAAACATGCAAAAAGGCGGCTATCGGCTGATTGAGCTGGTGAATGCGGGTTCGCAGCAGGTCCAGATCTACCTGAACATGACGCACAAAGACGCCAAGATGCGCGAGATGTTCGCCAACAAGGAGTTCCGGCAAGCGCTGTCGCTGGGCATGAACCGCAAGGAGATCATTGACTTGGTCTACTTGGGTCAATCGGAGCCGTACCAGACCGGCCCGCGCCCCGGGCACCCTTGGTTTAATGAAAAGCTGTCACATCAGTTCACTAAGCACGACACCAAGTTGGCCAATGAAATTTTGGACCGGATTGGCTACAGCAAACGTGACGCCCAGAAATTCCGGTTGCGGCCCGATGGCCAAAAAGTGTTTTTCTCGATCGACGTAATTCCCACGCTCTACCCCGATGCGGTGGATACGCTGGAACTGGTCAAGCGCCACTGGGCCGAGATTGGCATCGATATCAAGGTCAACACCATCGAGCGGGCGCTTTATTACACCCGTGGTGATAGCAATGACCATGACGCCGCAGTCTGGCCCGGTCCTGGTGGTCTGGATCCGATGCTGGATGCCCGTGACTACTTTGCCCAGCATGCACAAGGCTCGCGCTACGCGATTCCATGGACACAATGGTATTTGTCGGGCGGCAAAGATGGACAGGAGCCACCGGCAAGCCAGAAGCAGCGCATGAAGCTGTACGACGACGCGCGTGCCACGGCAGACCTCAAGAGGCGTGGTGAGCTGATGAAGCAGGTGTTTGACCTCTGCGCCGATGCGTTCGAGACCATTGGTGTTTGCCTGGCCGTCAACTCCTTTGGCATTGCCAAGAACAACCTGCAAAACGTGCCCAAGAGCTACCCCAGCGCTTGGTCTTGGCCAAACCCCGGCCCGGCGATGCCGCAGCAGTTTTTCTTTACCCGTAGCTGACGCACGATGCTGGTCTTTATCGTCAAACGGCTGCTCTGGATGCTGCCGTTTCTGGTGGCGATCAGCTTCCTGTCATTTGTGTTGATCCAGCTGCCGCCTGGCGATTACGTCACCACGTACATTGCCACGCTGGCGGCCTCCAACGAGGTGGTGGACCAAAACACGGCAGCTGATCTGCGCAACCGTTTTGGTCTGGACCAGCCGATGGTGGTGCAGTACTGGAAATGGATCTCCAACATTGCCTTGCGGGGTGATTTTGGTCTGAGTTTTGAGTGGCAGCAGCCGGTGGGTGACCTGATCTGGGAGCGCATGGCCCTGACATTGCTGTTGACACTGTCGGCTCTGCTGCTCACCTGGGGCATCGCCTTGCCGGTGGGGGTGTTCTCCGCGGTCAAGAAATACTCGGTAGCGGACTACATCGTTACAGGCTTGTCATTTTTGGGTCTGGCGATCCCGAGTTTTTTGCTGGCGCTGGTGCTGATGTACGTGGCTGCCGTGGAGTTCGGGCAAAACGTAGGCGGACTGTTTTCCGAGGAGTACCTGACGGCTCCCTGGAGCATCAACAAGGTCATCGACCTGTTGCAACACCTGTGGATTCCGGTGGTGATTCTGGCTGTTTCGGGTACTGCTAGCCTGATTCGGGTGATGCGGGCCAACATGCTGGACGAGCTGCACAAGCCTTACGTCACCACAGCGCGGGCCAAGGGCCTGTCCGAATTCACTCTGCTGGTGAAATACCCGCTGCGCCTGGCGCTGAACCCGTTCATATCGACCATTGCCTGGCTGCTGCCCAATTTGGTGTCGGGCTCCATCATCGTCGCTATTGTGCTGAGTCTGCCGACGGCCGGGCCCTTGTTGCTGCAGTCGCTGATGAGCCAGGACATGTACCTGGCCGGGGCCTTCATCCTGCTGATCTGTGCCCTGACAGTGCTGGGCTCACTGGTCAGTGACATTTTGTTGGCGCTGGTTGACCCGCGTATTCGCCTTGAGTAACACTGACACCACCTCGAGCCGCCTGGCGGTTGCATCGCAATGGCAATTGGTCTGGTGGGCCTTCAAGCGCCACCAACTCGCCATGGCGGGACTTATCGTAACGGCTGCCTTGTACATTGTGGCGGTGGTACCGGGTTTCTTCGCCGTCAATGACCCGTCCAAGCAAAATGTGCGCACGGCGTTTCACCCCCCGCAGGCGCTGCACCTGATAGACACATCGAGCGACGGCAGTTGGTCCTTGCGGCCCTACATCCATCCGTACGTCCTCAAACGCGATCCCAAAACGCTGGCCTCGCTCTACGAGGAGGACCGAGAGCGCAAGGTCTATCTGGAGCTGTTCGGCGAAGGCTACGAGTATTCGGTTCTGGGGCTGTTCAACTCGCGGACTCACTTGTTTGCGTCGCAGGAGGCTCGCCAGCCGCTGTTCTTTTTTGGTGCAGACCGTCTCGGCCGTTGCGTTTTTAGTCGCATCATGCTGGGCACGCAAATCTCGCTGTCGGTGGGTCTCGTCGGGGTCTTCCTGGCCCTAAGCATTGGCATCGTGCTGGGTGGTATATCGGGCTATTACGGCGGGCGGATCGATTTCGTCATCCAGCGTGTGATTGAGTTGGTGTTGTCCTTGCCCACCATTCCGATCTGGCTGGCGGCGTCAGCCGCAGTGCCACAGAATTGGCCAGCGACCTTGAATTACTTCATGATTACCTTGATTCTCTCGCTCACCGGTTGGGCGCAGTTGGCGCGGGTGGTGCGCGGTCGCTTCCTGAGCCTGCGGACTGAAGAGTTTGTCACTGCCGCGCGGCTGGACGGAGCGTCTGAGGGGCGAATTATCTTTCGCCACATGTTGCCAAGCTTCTCAAGCCACATCATTGCATCGATCTCGCTGGCCATTCCCGCCATGATTCTGGCGGAGACCTCCTTGAGCTTTTTGGGCCTAGGCCTGCAGCCTCCCACCATTTCCTGGGGCGTGCTGTTGCGGGAGGCGCAAAACATACGCTCCATTGCCACCGCACCCTGGTTGTTTGCGCCGGGTGTCGCCGTGGTGCTGGCGGTCATTGCGCTTAACTTTCTGGGCGATGGTCTGCGCGACGCCTCTGACCCCTACAACAAATGAGCGTGAACCTCGAAGCGATGAGCGTCGACAGCCAGACCCCCAAGGACGGCGTGCTATTGGAAGTGCGTGGCCTTCAAACCCATTTCTCGATCCGTACTGGCACCATCAAGGCGGTTGACGGCGTGTCATTTGATGTGGTTCGGGGCAAAACGCTCTGCGTCGTCGGGGAGAGTGGCAGTGGCAAAAGCGTCACGGCCCGCTCCATTTTGCAAATTGTGGACGATCCGGGCCGCATTGTGAGCGGCTCCATGGTGCTGCACCGTCCCGATGGCAGCAGCGTGGACCTGGCCCAGCTGGGCGCGCGTTCGCGGGAGATCCGTGCGGTGCGCGGTGCCGAAATCGCCATGATTTTCCAGGAACCCATGTCCTCCCTGTCGCCGGTGCACACTGTGGGCAACCAGATCATGGAGGTGTTGACGCTGCACCTCAAGATGTCCAAGGAGCAAGCCCGGGCACGCTGCGTGGAGTTGCTGACGCAGGTTGAGATTCCCAATCCCGCCAAAGCGGTGGACCGCTACACCTTCGAGTTTTCTGGCGGGATGCGTCAGCGGGTGATGATCGCCATGGCGCTGGCTTGCAAGCCGGCGCTGTTGATTGCGGATGAACCTACGACGGCACTGGATGTGACCACCCAGGCCGAGATTCTGGACTTGATCAAGAACCTGCAAAAGTCCCAGGGCATGGCCGTGATGTTCATCACGCACGACATGGGTGTGGTGGCAGAGATTGCCGACCAGGTCATCGTGATGAACCATGGCAAGGTGGTGGAGACCGGCACAGTCGATGATATTTTCCATGCGCCAAAGGACGACTACACCCGCATGCTGATCAGCTCGGTGACCAAGCTGGGGCGCACGGCCGATATTCGGCTGAGCCGTCCACCCATCGCCAGCACGGTGGAGCCGATTTTGCAGGTGCGTGATCTTAAGCAATATTTTGGCACCGCCAAGGCACCGATCAAGGCCGTAGACGGTGTGTCGTTCAGCGTGCTGCCAGGAGAGTCATTGGGTATTGTTGGAGAGTCTGGCTCTGGCAAAACAACCATGGGCCGTTGCCTGCTGCGCGTGTACGACCCGACGGCCGGTGCCATCGATTACCGGCGCGCCGATGGCTCGGTGGTCGATATTGTGAAAGCTGACAAACAAACGCTCAAGAATTGCCGGCGTGAAATGCGCATGATCTTTCAAGACCCTGTGAGTTCGCTGAACCCCCGTATGACGGTGGCACAAATTGTGGGCGAGCCCCTGCTGGTCAACGGCATCGCCACCGGCAAAGCGCTCGACGAACGGGTGGCCGAGTTGTTGCAGAACGTAGGCCTGGAGCCGGCTTGGCGCGAGCGCTACCCCCATGCTTTTTCGGGTGGCCAACGCCAGCGCATCGGGATTGCGCGCGCCATTGCACTTAACCCCCGCGTGATCATCGCTGACGAGGCCACCTCGGCACTTGATGTGTCACTGCGTTCACAGATGCTCGACCTGTTGCTGAATTTGCAGGACAAACTTGGTTTGTCTTTTGTCTTCATCAGTCACGACATTGCGGTGATCCGTTATTTTTGTGACCGCATCGCTGTGATGTACCGTGGCAAGATTGTGGAGACCGGTGAGACCAACCAGGTCTGCGACGCGCCCACCCATCCCTATACCAAGGCGCTGTTGTCGGCCATTCCGCAGCCTGACCCGCGTGCCCGCAGCATGCACAAGCGTTTCCGCTACAACCCGGAATCCTAAGGCATCGTCATGAAAATCACTGACATCAAGACCTTTCTGATGCATGTAGGTGTGCCCGCGCCCAAAGCCTGGGCCTCCGACAATGCCTTTGGCGGCCAAAGCTATTCACCGGGCATCACCGGCACCCGAAACTGGCTTTTCGTCAAGGTCTATACCGACGAGGGTTTGGTGGGCATTGGCGAATGTTCGGGCTGGCCGCGTGTGATCGAAACTGCGGTACAAGACCTCAAGCGCTTGCTGGTGGGCGAGGACCCCACCCATATCGAGCGCCTCTGGCAACGCATGATGTCGGCCATCATGGTGCATGGCCTGACCGGTACGGTCGGCGCAGGCGCCATGACAGGCATAGACATGGCGCTGTGGGACATCAAGGGAAAAGCCCTCGGCGTGCCGGTCTGGAATCTGCTGGGCGGCAAGGTCCGTGACCAGATCCGCATCTATGCCCATGCCAACACGCCCGAGGCGGCATTGAGCCTAAAAGCCCGCGGCGTCACCGCCATCAAGTGCGGCGGCGTGTCGGACCCAGTGCGGAAAGTGGCGGCCCTGCGAGAAGCGGTGGGTGATGAGATGGACATCATGATTGACCTGCATGGCCCACCCTGGATGACCCCGGGCGATGCGGCGCGACTGGCACGTGCCTTGGAGCCTTACCACTTGCTGTTCATCGAAGACCCGATTGCGCCTGATAACCTGGACGGCTACAAGCGCATCCGCGACGCCGCCCAGGTGCCCTTGGCCGCCGGGGAGCGCATGAGCACCATCTACGGTTCGCGCGACCTGATCGAGCGCGAGTTGGTGGATGTGATCCAGCCAGACACCGGGCGTGCCGGCGGCATTACCCAGATGAAGAAAATCGCCGCCATGGCCGAAGCCCATCACATCATGGTGGCGCCACACTCGGGCTCGCTCGGTCCGGTGGCAGAGTACGCCGCGCTGCATCTGTTGGCTGCCATTCCAAACGCCTTGTTTTTGGAGCGGATTGAAGACGACTGGGAAGGCCGGCAGCACACTGTGTTGCCGCACCCGCTGTCGGTGAACGGTTTCTTGAAGGTGCCTGACGCCCCTGGGCTAGGTGTCGATATTGATGAGGCTTTTGTGGCGCGCTACCCCAGCCAGGCCAATATTTCGTCACAGGTGTCGGCCTCCTCCGGCTCCTACGAGCCGGGCACCCACGACGAGAATGTTTACGTGCAGACGCGATTGCAACGCGCCAGATACTTTACCGGCAACTGATATGAAAATCGATCGTCTGCGCGTCTTCATGTCGCGCGACAAGAACCGCCCCCGCGTGGTGGTGGCCATGGACACCGACGACGGCATCACAGGCTGGGGCGAGTGCTACAACCACGGGCCAGACCTGGCGCTCTTCCCACTGCTGGATTACCTGCTGATCTTCTTGAAAGGGCAGGACCCGCGGCGCATCACCTACCTCACGCATTACCTCATGCAGCAGACGCGCTTTCCGCCGGGTGCGCTGGGTCTGGCGGCCATCTCGGTGCTAGACCATTGCATGTGGGACATCTCGGCCAAGGCGCTGGGCGTGCCGGTCTATAGCCTGCTGGGTGGCCATGTGCGCGACCGGGTCAAGGTGTATGCGGGCCTGTACACCGCCCCCGACCCAGTGATCGCCCGCGACCAAATGGATGCCTTGCATGACGAATGGGGCTTGCAGGCGTTCAAGCTCAGCCCCTATCGCATCGACATGCACCGTCACCGCTGGGGTGAGGTGGTGCGTACCTCGGCAGAGTATTTTCGCCAGTTGCGTGAGACGGTGCGGCCCGAGTACGAGTTGGCGTTCGACGCCCACGCGAAAATTTTTGAACCGATGCAGGCCGTGCAATTGGGCAACGCGTTGGCGCCCTATGACCCGCTGTTTTTTGAGGAGCCTATCCGCCCAGAAAATTTCGAGGCCTGGGGAGAGCTCAAGCGCGGTCTGCAGTGCACCCTGGCTACAGGCGAGTCTCTTTACAGCCGATTCGAGTTTTTGCGGCTGCTGCAGGTGCGCGGCTGTGACATCATCCAGCCTGACATCTGTGTGGTGGGCGGCCTGACCGAGATGCTGCAAATCAATGCGCTGGCCCAGGCGCATTTTGTGAGCATCGCGCCCCACAATCCGATGGGGCCACTGGCGACCGCTGTCAATTTGCATTTTTGCGCGAGTCAGACCAACTTTCGCATTCTGGAGTACCGCCTGCCGCATGGCCCAGGCTATGTCTTTGGCACCGATGCGACGGTGACCCCTGAGGTGCGGGAGGAAGGCGCCTGGTACGTGAAAGACCCCTATCTGCCCAAAGATGGCCACCTGGAGCTGCGGCCGGACCGGCCAGGCTGGGGCGTGGAGATGGACGAAGCCCTGCTCGGTACTGAAGCCTACATTCATTGGGAACGCAAGGTGCCGACCAAGCCTGACGGCTCCACGGGTTATGCCTGAGTCTCTGCCCGGAGACCTGCTGTTGGTCGCTGGTGCGGCCCGTGCCGTGTTGCGGCCCCAGGCCGGTGGTCGGGTCTGCAGCCTGACCCTGGTGCACCCGGACGGGCATGCGGTGCCTGTTCTGTACCCGTACACCGATCCCGGGGTCGACCCACTGAACTGGGCCAAGGGCGGCATTTACCCGCTGGTGCCCTATTCCAACCGGATCGCCCAGGGCCAATTGCAGACCGCCACAGGTACGGTGGCACTGCCACCTCACCCCAACGCCTATCCCCATACCTTGCATGGCCATGCCCATGGCCTGCCTTGGGCTGTGGTGTCATACGACAATACGCTTGCCCATCTTCGGCTGGACAGCTCGGCCTGTGCCGCCTGGCCCTGGCATTTGCAGGCTGATATGCGGCTGCGCCTGACAGCCCACGCTCTGCAATTGGATCTGAGCCTCACGCATTTGGGCTCCGGTGACATGCCGGCCGGCATCGGGTTCCACCCCTATTTTTTGCACAACGAGAACGCGCGCTTGCGCTACCACGCTGGCCGCCGTTGGCTGGCAGACGCCGACTGTCTGGCCCATGGCTCAGAGCCGCTGCCAGAGCCTGAAGGTTATGACGCGCCCAAGCCCTTACCGCCCGGCACGATGACCGACTACCTCTCAGAATGGAATGGTCTCCTGGACCTGGAGTTGCCCCAGGGCGAGCTGCTGCACCTACAGACCGACGCATTGCTGTCGCACCTGGTGGTGCACCGGCCACCCATGCCGCTTTACCTCTGCCTGGAGCCGGTCAGCCATGTCGCCGATGGCTTCAATTTGGCTGCGCGCGGCGTGGCCGGTACCGGGGCTGTGCTACTGCCCTCAGGGGGCGTGTTGCGAGGGCAGATGACCATCAGCCTGAGTGATCGCCGTCTTTAAACTTGCGACGAGTTTTCCACCATGTCTGACCGTATTGTTGACGTCCGTGTCACCCCTATCGCGTTTCGCGACCCGCCGCTGCTGAATGTGGGCGGGGTTCACCAGCCCTGGGCCTTGCGCAGCATCATCGAGGTCGAGACCGCGAGCGGCCGCATCGGCCTGGGCGAAAGCTATGGTGAGGCCGATACGCTCGCCGACCTGAACCGCATTGCGCCTGGATTGATCGGGCTGGACCCCTTTGCCCTTAACGCCCTGACGCAAGTAGTGTACCGCTGTGTGGGCAGCAGCCCCGACACCGGCGCGCCTTTTCCACCCCAAGGCGACAAGGCCCGTGCCAGTGCGCTGGGTGCCTTCGAGGTGGCATTCTGGGACCTGCAGGGCCAGATCGTCGGGCGACCGCTGTACGACCTCTTGGGTGGTGCGGTGCGCTCCCATGTCAGCTACAGCGCCTATTTGTTTTACAAGTACGCGCGGCACCATGCCGACCCCGGGTACCCCACTGACCCTTGGGGCGAGGCCTTGAACCCCGCGCAGTTGGTGGCGCAGGCCCAGCGCATGGTCGACTTGTATGGCTTTGGCTCCATCAAACTCAAAGCCGGCGTGTTTGCGCCAGAGCAGGAGCTCGATGGCCTGCGGGCCCTGCGGGCAGCCTTTCCCAAGCATCCACTGCGCATTGATCCCAATGGCGGCTGGTCGGTGGCAACCACCCGGCGGCTGATGCCGGCGTTGTCGGAGCCCGGTCTGCTGGAGTACCTGGAAGACCCGGTGGGCACGCTGGACCAGATGGCCGAGGTGGCCACCTTTGCCACCATGCCGCTGGCCACCAACATGGTGACCGTCGCCTTTGGTCATTTGCCGCGCTCGGTAGCGCTCAATGCGGTGCAGGTGGTGCTGTCCGACCACCATTATTGGGGTGGGCTGCGCGCCTCTCAGCAGCTCGCGGCCATAGGGCGGGTGTTTGGCCTGGGCATTTCAATGCATTCCAACTCGCATCTGGGCATTAGCCTGGCGGCGATGACGCATTTGGGCGTGACCCTGCCCAACCTGGCCTATGCCTGCGATACCCACTACCCCTGGCAGGAAGACGAAGTCATTGAAGGTGGCAAACTGCAAATTCGGGGTGGTCAATTGGCACCGCCACCGGGCCCGGGCCTTGGCGTCAAGCTCGACCCTGCGGCGCTGGCGCGGCTGCACCAGAATTATCTGGACTGCGGTATTCGGCATCGGGATGACGCCAGCGAGATGCGCAAGCACCAAGCTGATTTCAGCAGCCAGCGCCCCCGTTTTTGAATGGCGTCGTTACACTGAGCGACTCACAGGCCAACTTATGGCGGCAGCTTGCGATTCAGGGGCGCGCGCCAATATGGCAATAACAGGGTGTCATTGATGCAAATTCGCGTGCTTTATGTCAGTCGTGCGGTGGGGCCGATAACCTCCACGGTGACAGCCTCTATTCTTGCAGCCGCCCAGACCTATAACCCGGGCCACGGGATCACCGGCGTTCTGTGTCAGGGCGATGGGCTGTTTTTGCAGGTGCTGGAGGGTGAGAGAAGCGCCGTTAACCAGCTCTATGCCCGGATTATGGTGGACCGGCGGCACAAGGACATGGAACTGCTGCTGCTTGAGGAGATCACCCAGCGCCGTTTTGGCAACTGGTCAATGGCGCACGTCGACCTGTCTGAGATGGACCCGATGGTCCAGATGAAGCATCCAGAATTCGACCCCTACTCGGCCACGGGCCGGCATGTGATGCTGCTGTTTGAGGAGTTGCTGGCTTCAGGTGCCCGCATCAATACCCCTGACTTTTGAGCTGCTGGCGGCAAATACCGACTGCAGATAGAACCCACTCGCTTGGGCTGTCAAAGGGCCGGGCTTGCCGTCACCGATGACGCGGCCGTCAATTTTGGTGACTGGTGTCACACCACCGCGGGTGCCGGTGACAAAGGCTTCGTCCGCCGAATAGACCTGCGCCAGTGTGAAGTCGCATTCACGCGCCATTCGGCCTTGTGCCCGCCAGACGTCGATCACCTTTTGCTGAGTGATGCCCTTAAAGCTGTAAAGGCCGGTTGACGTCCAGAGCTCACCTCGGCGCACAATAAAGAAGTTGGTGGAATTGCAGCTGGCGACAAAGCCGCGCGAATCCAACATCAGCGCCTCATCCGCGCCGGCATTGATCGCCTGGATCAGTGCCTGGATCAAATTAAGGCGGCTGTGCGAGTTCAGCCTCAGGTCAAACACATCAGGGTTGCTGGTGCGGAAGGTCGAGGTCAGCAGCGCCAGACCTTTTGCGCGAGTCTCTGGCTTGGGCGTCTTGAACTCGGCCACGATCACCACGGTGGCGCCACCAATGACGAAGCGGGGGTCTTGGTTCACCGTTTTCTTGGTGCCGCGCGTCACCATCAGGCGCACATGCGCGCCGTCGGTCATGCCATTGCGTTCCAGCGTGGCGTAGATTGCACCGCTCACCTCCTCGCGGCTCATGCCAATGTCCAGCGCAATCGAAGTCGCCCCTTCAAACAGGCGGTCCAGGTGATCGTCCAGGCTGATCAGGTGGCCCTGCACCAGCCGCAAGCCTTCCCAAATGCCGTCGCCCAACACAAAGCCGCTGTCAAAAATCGAGACTTTGGCCTCGTTCCTTGCAAAGAACTCGCCATTGACATAAATTTGCACAGCGTCGTTGCGCGCGTCGGCAACGTAGCCCTGTGCGCTCTCGGAGTTCGATGTAGTCATGGTGGGTTCGTCGTGAATTTGGGGTATCAGCGCTGCTTAACGCTGGTGCAACTGGCGCCAGGCGGCAAAGTCGGTTCTGCTTTGCTCGTCGGTGGGGGGGTACAGGCCAAGAATGGACCGGCCTTCATGCACTTTCTCGGTCACAAAGTCCTCGAAGGCGGTCATCTCAACAGCTTCCAAGGCTACCTCTTCGGCCAGGTGTGCCGGAATCACGATCACGCCTTCGGCGTCACCCACGACCACATCGCCCGGGAACACCGCCACGTCGCCACACCCGATGGGCACGTTGATGTCCAGGGCTTGGTGCAGGGTCAGGTTGGTGGGTGCACTGGGCCTGTTGTGGTACGCCGGCATGGTGTATTTCGCAATTTCGGGCGAATCGCGAAAACCGCCGTCAGTGACCACACCGGCCACGCCACGCGCCATCAACCGCGCGACCAAAATGCCACCGGCAGATGCCGCGCGAGGGTCTTTTCGGCTGTCGATCACCAGCACGCCACCGGGTGGGCATTGCTCAACGGCTACTCGCTGCGGGTGCTTGCGGTCGAGGAACACGCTGATTGGGTTGATGTCCTCACGCGCCGGGATGTAGCGCAGGGTGAAGGCTTCACCGACCATGTTGGGCAGTGTGTTGTTGAGTGGGTGCACGTCCTGGATGAACTGGTTGCGCAGGCCGCGTTTGAACAGCGCGGTGCACAGTGTGGCCACGCTGACTTTCATGAGGTTCTGGCGGGTTTCGGTGGTCAAGGGCATGGTGGGTCCTGGTGGTGGGGGATAAGGATGGGGTTGAGCTGAGCCGCTGGTCTCAGTAGATGTCGGGCTCGGCAACCGGGGCACCAAACGCGGTCTCGAGGTAATCAAAATCGCAGCCTTCGTCAGCTTGCAGAATATGTCGGCTGAACATCCAGCCGTAACCTCGCTCAAAGCGTGGCGCTGGGGGCGTCCAGGCGGCACGTCGGGCTGCCAGTTCCTCGTCACTCACCTCCAACTGAATGCGCCGAGCTGCCACGTCCACGCTGATCAGGTCACCGGTACGAACCAGGGCCAGGGGGCCACCGACATAGCTCTCCGGGGCCACATGCAGGATGCAGGCACCGTAACTGGTGCCGCTCATGCGGGCGTCGCTGAGCCGCAGCATGTCGCGCACGCCTTGCTTGACCAGCTTCAGAGGAATCGGCAGCATGCCCCACTCTGGCATGCCGGGGCCGCCCTTGGGCCCGGCATTTCGCAGCACCAGAATGTGGTCTGCCGTGACGTCCAGGTTCTCGTCGTCAATCGCCGCCTTCATCTCCGGGTAGCTGTCAAACACCAGCGCCGGACCGGTGTGTTTGAGGTACTGGGGAGCACAGGCGCTGGGCTTGATGACTGCACCACCTGGCGCCAGGTTGCCGCGCAGCACCGCCAATGCGCCTTCGGCGTAAAGCGGTTTGTCGAGTGGGCGAATCACGTCGTCGTTGTAGACCTCGGCACCGGCAATGTTGTCGCCCACGGTACGGCCGGTGACGGTCAGGGCCTCCAGTTGCAGGTGGGGCGTTAGCCGGCTCATCAATGCCGGCAAGCCGCCGGCGTAGTAAAAGTCTTCCATCAGGTAGCTCTGGCCCGACGGCCGGATGTTGGCGATCACCGGCACGCGGCGACTCACGGCATCAAAGTCATCCAGCCCGATCGCACAGTGCGGGCCAGCCCGGCGCGACATCGCGACCAGGTGGATGATGGCATTGGTGGAGCAGCCCATTGCCATGGCGACCGCTATGCCGTTCTCAAAGCTGGCGCGGCTCAGCATGCGGGCCGGCGTCAGGTCTTCCCAGACCATGTCCACAATGCGGCGTCCACAGGCGGCGGCCATGCGGGGGTGGCTGGCGTCCGGAGCGGGGATGCTGGAGGCCCCGGGCAGTGCCAATCCAAGTGCTTCGGTAATGCCCATCATGGTGGCGGCGGTGCCCATCGTCATGCAGGTGCCGTGGCTGCGCGCAATGCCGGCTTCGACTTCCAGCCACTGCGTCTCGGTGATCTTGCCGGCGCGGCGTTCATCCCAATACTTCCAGCCATCGGAGCCTGAGCCGAGCACCTGGCCTTTCCAGTTGCCGCGCAGCATAGGCCCGGCGGGCAGGTAAACGCAGGGCAGACCGGCTGACAGGGCGCCCATCACCAGGCCCGGGGTGGTCTTATCGCAGCCGCCCATCAGCACCGCACCATCCACGGGGTGGCTGCGGATCAGCTCTTCGGTTTCCATGGCCAGCATGTTGCGGTAGAGCATGGTGGTGGGTTTGACGTACTGCTCGGCCAAAGAGATCGCCGGTAGTTCCAATGGAAATCCGTCGGCCTGCAGGACACCGCGTTTCACATCTTCCACTCGCTGCTTGAAGTGGGTGTGGCAGGGGTTGATGTCTGACCAGGTGTTGATGATGGCGATGACAGGCTTGCCGGCCCAGTCTTCCGGGCCGTAACCCATCTGCATGGCGCGGGACCTGTGGCCGAATGACCGCAGGTCGTCCGGCGCAAACCAGCGGGCGCTGCGCAATGATTCTTTGTTCTTCATGGGCTTAACTACCTTCGAGCATGATGCCGTTACAGGGCTCCATTTAACACTGTTCCATTGCGGGCGATCCCGAGTGCTGATGCAAACCGGTTTTTGAGCTGGTCTTGGTGGCATGTGCAGCATTGGGTGGCAGCCCGATTCGGCGTCGGTCACCAACTGGCCATGCAGTTGTATCATTACTCGGCCAACTTTGGTCACCGTTTGGCAACCATCAACCTGGCAGAGCTGGCCTTGAGCACTTAGCCTGGTGGGGTTTTCTGTAGGGCGATGGTCTAAGGATCTAACAGATGAACTTCGACTGGATAGATATTCCTGCCGGCCCTTTCCTGATGGGGACAGCGCCGCCGTGCGACAGACGGCCTGGCCCTGATGAACATCCGCAGCACAGGTTACGGCTCGACGACTATGCGATCAGTCGATTTGCCGTGACCAACGGCCAGTACGGGGTCTTTGTGAAGGCGACGGGGCGCCCGACGCCGGGCCACTGGACGACCTCGGATGCAGAGGGGTTTCGTCGCGATCACCCGGTGACTCATGTGGATTGGCAGGACGCCTTGGCGTTCTGTGCCTGGGCCGGCGTGAGACTGCCGACCGAAGCAGAATGGGAAAAGGCGGCGCGGGGCGCGGATGGCCGTACCTGGCCCTGGGGTGAAGCCCCGCCGTCGCCTGAGCTTTGCAATTGCGACAACACGGTGGGCGATACGGTTGCTGTGGATGCCTGTGCGGCGGGTGCCAGTGCCTTTGGTGTACTGGGCATGGCAGGCAACGTGTGGGAGTGGACAGGCAGTGCCCACCGGCCCTATCCGTATTCCTCGGCCGACGGCCGAGAAAGCCCGTCTGTCGGCGACCGTGTGGTGATCCGGGGCGGGACCTACAACCACCCGATGCGACATGTCAGGTGTGCCGATCGCCATGCGGTCCACGCGGCCGCACGCGACATTTACATTGGCTTCCGGGTGGTGAAGGATGCCCAGAGTCGTCTGACCGGTGTTCTGGATTTTGATTGGTTGCCCATTCCTGCGGGCGAGTTCCTGATGGGTAATGATTGGCCGGGTGAGCTTGCTCAGTCAGTCCACCAGTCAGATCGACACAGCAGTCGCCACGGCAGCAACCGTCCGGCTGATATCGACAACGAATATCCTCAGCAAACCGTACTACTGCCTGACTTCAGGATCACCAGGACGCCCATCACCAACCGTCAGTATCAGGCGTTTGTGGATGCTTCGGCTTATCCGGCACCGGGGCATTGGTCACAGGGTCGTGCCCCACTGGCCTTGTTGGATCATCCGGCGGTGTACGTTGACTGGCACGATGCCCAGGCCTTCTGCGCTTGGGCCGACGTGCGACTACCCACCGAGGCGGAATGGGAAAAAACGGCGCGCGGCACCGATGGCAAACCCTGGCCCTGGGGCGCTGAGTTGCCAGACGGAACCCGCGCCAACTTTGCTCAGGACATGAACCGGGGTGGTTCTATGCCGGTCGTAAGCTACCCTGACGGTGCGAGCTGTTATGGCGTTCTTGATTTGGCCGGCAATGTCTGGGAGTGGGTGAGCAGCGCTTACAGACCTTACCCCTATGCACAGGCTGACGGCCGGGAGGCGTCAGACCTGGCAGAGCAACGTGTGTTACGTGGTGGCTCCTTTTACAGCGATGAACCGCGTTACCTGCGCTGCGCGACCCGTAGCATGAGCTACCCCCATCGTCGTCGAGATCACATCGGGTTTCGGGTGGCCCATTCCTGTTAGTTTTTAGGCAGCGGCCTCCAGCCCGTTTCGGAAATGGTCCTGCATGCATCGCCGCGTTAACGGTGCGTCGCGCGCTGTCAAAGCGGCCATCAGGTCTCGGTGCTCCTGCAGCGACTCGCTGACGCGGCCCGTTTTGAGCAGGGAGTTGTGCCGGTTCAATTTCATCACCTTGCGCAAGTCGGTCACCATCTGGTTGCACCAGCGGTTGTCGGCAATCTCCAGCAGGCGCATGTGAAACCGCTCGTTGAGTTCGAAAAAACGTTCACGGTTGGCCGTCGCTGGGTTGGCGGCAACCTCCAGCTCGGTATGCAGTGCCTGAAGCTCCTGTAGCTGCGAGTCAGTGGCCTGGCTCGCGACAACGCCGGCCGCGTCAGATTCAAGCAGACTCATCAGGTGGTAGACATCGGCCAGGTCCCGGTCCGAGACTTCGGTGACGTAGGCGCCGCGCCGCACCTTCATGGTGACCAGTCCCTCGGCCGCCAGCACTTTGAGCGCTTCGCGCAACGGCGTTCGGCTGATGCCGTAGGCCTCGGCAATTTTCAGCTCATCGATCCAGCTGCCCGGCTCGAGTTCGCGGCTGAAGATGCGCTGGCGCAATAATTCAGCCACCTCCTCATAGAGTGCTCGCGGGGCTAAAGATCGTGCTGGCATAGGTGGAATTGTAAGCTGGCATCAATATTTTGCATCAATAATTATAAATAACGTAAACTACGCGGCGTTAACCAAAGGTCAAGATGAGTTCCAAGTCACCTGAATTCCAGATTCCCAGCCTAGAGACCTGGGCCAAGGCTGCGGCTAAATCGGCGCCGGGCGGCAAGATAGAAGCGCTGAACTGGCTCACCCCGGACGGCATCACGGTCAAGCCGCTGTACACCGCGGCAGATATGGCCGATCTGCACCACACCGACACCTTGCCCGGGTTCGAACCCTATCTGCGCGGACCGCAGGCCAGTATGTACGCTGTGAGACCCTGGACCATCCGCCAGTACGCCGGCTTTTCCACGGCCGAGGAATCCAACGCGTTCTACCGCAAAGCCTTGGCTGGCGGCGGTCAGGGCGTCAGCGTGGCCTTTGACTTGGCCACGCACCGTGGTTATGACAGCGATCACCCGCGTGTGACCGGCGATGTGGGCAAGGCCGGCGTGGCCATTGATTCGGTTGAAGACATGAAGATCCTGTTCGACCAGATCCCGCTCGACAAGGTGAGCGTGTCCATGACCATGAACGGCGCCGTGCTGCCGGTGCTGGCGGGCTACGTGGTGGCGGCGGAAGAGCAGGGCGTGGCGCAGGACCAGCTGTCGGGGACGATCCAGAACGACATCCTCAAAGAATTCATGGTGCGCAACACCTACATCTACCCGCCGGCACCCTCTATGCGCATCATTGGCGACATCATTGGCTACACCGCGCGCAACATGCCGAAGTTCAACTCGATCTCGATCTCGGGTTACCACATGCAGGAGGCTGGCGCCAACCAGGCGCTGGAGCTGGCCTTCACGCTGGCTGACGGCAAGGAGTACGTCAAGACGGCGATAGCCACAGGCCTGGATGTGGATGAATTTGCCGGCCGGCTGTCGTTTTTCTGGGCGATCGGCATGAACTTCTACCTGGAAGTGGCCAAGATGCGGGCGGCGCGCCTGCTGTGGTGCCGCATCATGAAAGGCTTTGACGCCAAGTCGCCCAAGAGCCTGATGCTGCGCACCCATTGCCAGACCAGCGGCTGGAGCTTGACCGAGCAGGACCCGTACAACAACGTGGTGCGCACCACCATCGAGGCCATGGCTGCGGTCTTTGGCGGCACCCAGAGCCTGCACACCAACAGTTTTGATGAGGCGATTGCCCTGCCGACCGAGTTTTCTTCCCGGATCGCGCGCAACACGCAGCTCATCATTCAGGAAGAAACCCACATCACCAACGTGATCGACCCCTGGGCTGGCAGCTACATGATGGAAAAGCTGACCCAGGACATGGCCGATGCCGCCTGGGCGATCATTGAAGAGGTGGAGGCCATGGGTGGCATGACCCGCGCCGTGGACAGTGGTTGGGCCAAACTGAAAATTGAGGCCGCCGCCGCCGAAAAGCAGGCCCGCATCGATTCGGGTCGGGATGTGATTGTGGGCGTGAACAAGTACAAGCTCAAAACCGAAGATGCGATTGAGGCGCGCGACATCGACAATGTGGCGGTGCGAGAAGGCCAAATTGCCCGCCTCAATAATATTAAGCAAAATCGGGACTCAGCCCTTGTCGCAGCTGCATTGTTTGCTATCACTTCTGCAGCAAATGACGGCGCTGGCAACCTGCTGGACCTGTCGATTAAGGCCATCCGCCTGCGTGCAACCGTAGGCGAAGTCAGCGATGCGCTGGAGCATGCCTTTGGCCGCCACCGTGCGGACACGAACAAGGTCTCAGGCGTCTATGCCGCCGCCTACGACAGCGACAGTACGCATGGCGACACCATGGCGTTCTGGAACGCGCTCAAGTCGGACATTGCCGCCTTTGCCGAACAGCAGGGCCGCCGGCCCCGCGTGATGATCTCCAAACTGGGGCAGGACGGCCACGACCGCGGCGCCAAGGTGGTGGCCACCGCCTTCGCCGATCTGGGTTTTGACGTGGACATGGGCCCGCTCTTTCAGACCCCTGAGGAATGCGCCCGCCAGGCGATTGAAAACGACGTGCACGCTGTGGGCGTTTCTACGCTGGCGGCCGGCCATAAAACTCTGGTGCCGGCCATCATTGATGAGCTAAAAAAACAGGGCGCGGACGACATCATTGTGTTTGTGGGTGGCGTGGTGCCGCGCCAGGACTACGACTTTTTGTACGCGGCAGGGGTCAAGGGCATTTACGGTCCGGGCACACCGATTCCGGTCAGCGCTCAGGATGTGCTGGCGCAGATCCGCAAGGCGATTACAGCCTGATTTGACGTCGTTATACTGTAATACCGTATTCACTGGGTCTGATTTATGGCTGTCTCTGTTCGCATGGACCCCTTGCTTGAAAAGCAGCTTGCGCAAGCGGCTCTTCGCCAGGGCGTGACCAAATCCCAATTCATCATCAACGCGGTAGAACGCGCACTGGGCCGGAAAAACCCTTACGAGCTGATGATGGCGCTCAAGACTGAGGAAGAGCAGAAAGCCTATGGCCCGGATGCCGAACCGGCAGACCGCGCGACGGCTCAGGCTTTTGAGGGCTACGAACAGCCCTATGACACTGTCCGCTCGCGGGAACAGTTGCTGGACAAACTTAAGGCCAAGCACGGTGTCAGCGGCGATCGTTGATGCCAGTGCCATGGTGGCACTGTTCGGGCGTGATCAGCCGGGACAGCCGCATTACCAGCAGCTGTTCGGTATTGCAGCTGCGCAACAATGGTCATTGACCTCGACCTGGCCCTGCATCACCGAGGCCAGTCACCTGCTGGGTGTGCCGCAGCGTTATGCCTTTTTGCGTTGGGTAGCGGCAGACGCACTGACGATTTTCCCCTTCGGCCAAGACATGCTCGATGGCATGGTGGAGACGATGCGCCGCTACACCGAGTCACCCCGAACTGAAATGGATTTGGCCGATGCCTCGCTGCTGTGGTTGGCGGCAGACACGGGTGTGAACCGCATCATGACCCTCGACGTACACGATTTTTCCCGTTATCGCCTGCCCGATGGCCGGGCGTTTGACATCCTCTGAATCGCGGTCAATGATGGCGCAGACCCTGCTCGACGATATGCTTGGTGGTGATTCAGCCCAGAAGCGCCGCGCCATCGCCAAGGCCATCACCCTGCTGGAGTCGACCCGCGCCGACCACCGTTCGCAGGCCGACGCCTTGCTGACGGCACTGTTGCCTTACACCGGTCGCTCGTTTCGGCTGGGCCTGAGTGGCGTACCGGGCGTGGGCAAGTCCACTTTCATTGAAGTGCTGGGCCTGCACCTGATCGCACTCGGCCACCGGGTGGCGGTGCTCACCATTGACCCGTCCAGCTCGGTGTCGGGCGGCTCGATATTGGGTGACAAGACCCGCATGGAGCGCTTGTCGGTTCACGGCCAGGCCTATATCAGGCCCAGCCCCAGCAGCGGCACGCTGGGCGGCGTGGCTGAAAAAACCCGAGAGGCCATGCTGGTGTGCGAGGCAGCGGGCTACGACATCGTGATTGTGGAGACCGTGGGTGTGGGCCAGAGCGAAACCGCGGTGCAGGGCATGACTGACATGTTTGTGCTGATGCAGTTGCCCAATGCAGGCGACGACCTGCAGGCCATCAAAAAGGGCGTGATGGAGTTGGCCGATCTGGTGGTGATCAACAAGGCCGATCTGGATGCGGCAGCCGCCACCCGGGCCCAGGCGCAAATCACCTCCAGCCTGCGCCTGCTCGGGATGCACGGTAAGGCGCATGACCCCCATAGCGCCGAGCACTGGCAGCCGCAGGTCATCCAGCTCAGTGCGTTGCAGGGGCAGGGGTTGGAAGGCTTCTGGGCTGCCGTGACCCGTTTTCGGGCGCTACAGACCGACAGCGGCGAACTGGCGCAGCGGCGCCAGCGCCAGGCGCTGGCCTGGATGTGGGAGCGCATCGACGCCGGGCTGAAACAGGCATTTCAGGCTAACCCGACGGTACAGGCCCAGTTGCCACAACTCATTGCCGAGGTTCAGTCGGGTCGACTTGCCGCCTCTACTGCAGCAAGAAATTTGCTCCTAGCCCTTGTCCCGGCTCAATAGTTTGCTATTTTTTTAATAGCTATTCATCCCAATTCATCCCGAGTCATCCCTAGATGAACCTAACGATAGGAACCACCCATCATGCAAGACATTCTTGAACAACTCGAAGCCAAGCGTGAGCTTGCCCGCCTGGGCGGCGGGCAGAAGCGCATCGATGCGCAACACAAAAAAGGCAAGCTGACCGCCCGCGAGCGGCTGGAACTGCTGCTGGATGAAGGCAGCTTTGAAGAGTGGGACATGTTTGTCGAACACCGTTGTGTCGATTTCGGCATGCAGGACAACAAAATTCCGGGCGATGGCGTGGTGACCGGCTACGGCATGATCAATGGCAGGCTGGTGTTTGTCTTCAGCCAGGACTTCACCGTGTTCGGCGGCGCTCTTTCCGAGGCGCACGCCGAGAAAATCTGCAAGGTGATGGACCAGGCGATGAAGGTCGGTGCTCCGGTGATCGGCCTGAATGACTCGGGTGGCGCCCGCATTCAGGAGGGCGTGGCCAGCCTGGGTGGTTATGCCGATGTGTTCCAGCGCAATGTGATGGCCAGTGGCGTAGTGCCGCAGATCAGCATGATCATGGGGCCCTCAGCCGGCGGCGCGGTGTACTCGCCTGCCATGACCGACTTCATTTTCATGGTCAAGGACAGTTCGTACATGTTTGTCACCGGCCCGGAAGTGGTCAAAACCGTGACGCATGAAGAAGTAACAGCCGAGGAGCTGGGCGGCGCCATCACCCACACCACCAAGAGCGGTGTGGCCGACCTGGCCTTTGAGAACGACGTTGAAGCCCTGCTGATGCTGCGCCGCCTCTACAACTACCTGCCGCTGTCCAACCGTGAAAAGGCGCCGGTACGGCGCAGCGGCGACCCGGCCGACCGCATGGACCGCAGCCTGGACACGCTGGTGCCCGACAACCCGAACAAGCCCTACGACATGAAGGAGCTGATCGTCAAAACCGTGGACGATGGCGACTTTTTTGAGTTGCAGCCCGAATACGCCAAGAACATCCTGATCGGCTTTGCCCGTATGGAGGGCCAGACCGTGGGCATCGTGGCCAACCAGCCGCTGGTGCTGGCCGGCTGTCTGGACATCAAGAGCAGCGTCAAGGCGGCGCGTTTTGTGCGCTTTTGTGACGCCTTCAACATCCCGGTGGTGACCTTTGTCGACGTGCCAGGCTTCATGCCTGGCACCAGCCAGGAGTACGGCGGCATCATCAAGCACGGCGCCAAGCTGCTCTATGCGTACGCTGAGTGCACCGTGCCCAAGATCACCGTCATCACCCGCAAGGCCTACGGTGGCGCCTACGATGTGATGTCCTCCAAGCACCTGCGCGGTGATGTCAACTTTGCCTGGCCCAACGCCGAGATTGCGGTGATGGGTGCCAAGGGTGCGGTGGAGATCATCTTCCGCGAGGACAAAGGCAACCCCGACAAGCTGGCCGCCAGAGAGGCCGAGTACAAGGCCCGCTTTGCCAACCCCTTCGTGGCCGGCGCGCGCGGCTTCATTGACGATGTGATCCTGCCGCATGAGACCCGCAAACGCATTTGCCGTTCGCTTGTGATGTTGCGTGACAAGAAGCTGGAAAACCCGTGGCGTAAGCATGGGAACATTCCGCTTTGAATGCCATGGGTATGCCGATGGAATGGCGCTCCGCAGGCTTGGGCCGCCCGGACGTTTTGCTCCGTGTCCCCCGGCCTTCGGCCTCCTCCTTGACCTGCGCAAAACGCCCAGGCAGCCCAATCCTGATGGTTGGGTCTGCCACCGTCCAAGACAAAACTCCTTTCGCAGCTTAGGGCACGGTGTATCCGTCGCAGCGAAATAAAGGGGGAGCCCGCGCAGCGGGCGGAGGACATTCGCGGAGACGGGTACGCCGTGGCCCAAGCGGGCTCATACAAGCTCTAGCGATCACAAATCCAAGCCGTATTGAAAAAGAAGGAATTGTTTGATGTTCACCAAAATCCTGATCGCCAACCGGGGCGAAATCGCCTGCCGCGTCATCAAGACGGCCCGCAAAATGGGCATCCGTACGGTGGCGGTGTATTCCGACGCCGACCGCGACGCCCGCCATGTGATGCTGGCCGACGAAGCCGTGCACATTGGACCGGCACCCAGCCGCGAGAGTTACCTGCAGGCCGACAAAATCATCGCCGCCTGCCAGCAGACCGGCGCCGAGGCCGTGCACCCGGGTTACGGCTTCCTGAGTGAAAACGCCGAGTTTTCGCGCAGGGTGGAGGAGGCGGGCATCGTCTTTATCGGCCCCAAGCACCATTCCATTGCCGCCATGGGCGACAAGATCGAGTCCAAAAAGCTGGCTGGCGCGGCCGGTGTCAACTGCATTCCGGGGGTGAACGACGCCATCGAGTCGGCCGAGCGCGCGGTCGAGATTGCGCGCGGCATTGGGTACCCGGTGATGATCAAGGCCAGTGCCGGCGGGGGTGGCAAGGGCCTGCGCGTGGCCGGGAACGACAAGGAAGCGCTGGAAGGCTTCACCAGCTGCCGCAACGAGGCCCGCAACAGCTTCGGCGACGACCGGGTGTTCATTGAAAAATTTGTCGAAGAACCGCGTCACATCGAGATCCAACTCATTGGCGACAGTCAGGGCAATGTGCTGTACCTGAACGAGCGTGAATGCTCGATCCAGCGCCGCCATCAGAAGGTGATCGAGGAGGCGCCCAGCCCCTTTATCAGCGATGCCACCCGCAAGGCCATGGGCGAGCAGGCGGTGGCGCTGGCCAGGGCGGTCAATTACCAGAGCGCCGGCACGGTCGAATTTGTGGTCGGCAAGGACCAAAGCTTTTACTTTCTGGAGATGAACACCCGGCTGCAGGTGGAGCATCCGGTGACCGAGTGCATTACCGGGCTGGACCTGGTGGAGCTGATGATTCGGGTGGCCGCAGGCGAAGCGCTGCCCTTGACGCAGGACCAGGTCAAATGCGAGGGTTGGGCCATCGAATGCCGCATCAACGCCGAAGACCCGTTCCGCAACTTTTTGCCATCCACCGGACGCTTGGTGCGCTTTCAGCCACCCAGCGAGACCATGTTTGCCGCCGACACCAGCCAGTGGCAGGGGGTGCGGGTGGACACCGGCGTGCAGGACGGCGGCGAGATTCCCATGCACTACGACTCGATGATTGCCAAACTGATCGTGCACGGGCGCGACCGGCTCGACGCCATTGCCAAGATGCGCGAGGCACTCAATGGCTTCGTGATCCGCGGCGTCTCCTGCAACATTCCGTTCCAGGCCGCGCTACTGGCTCACCCGCGTTTTGTGGCGGGTGACTTCAACACCGGCTTCATCGCCGAAAACTACGGCCAGGGTTTCCGCGCCGAGGACGTGCCGCACGACGACCCTGACCTCTTGCTGGCGCTGGCCGCCTTTGTGCATCGCAAGTACCGCAACCGTGCGGCCCAGATCAGCGGCCAGATGGCCGGCCACGAACTCAGCGTGGGCGAGGACTTTGTCGTTGTGACCCTGGGCCAACTCGGCGCTCGCACCGAGACCTCGGTCAGGGTCACCGACTTTGATGGCAAAACCGGCTCCAGCTCAATCACCGTGGGCACTCGCAGCTACAAGATATGTAGCAATTACCGCTATGGCGAGGTCAGGCTTAACGGCACCTGCAACGGTGTCCCGCTCACCGTCCAAGTGGAGCGCGGCGGTCTGGCGTCCAAAAATCCACTGGCGCTGCGGGTGTCGCACAACGGCACCCAGATCGACGCCCTGGTGCTGTCGCCGAGGGCCGCGCAGCTGTTCGCTTTGATGCCGTACAAGGCGCCACCCGACATGAGCCGCTTTGTGCTGTCACCAATGCCTGGCCTGCTGGTCGAGGTGGCGGTTCAACCCGGGCAAAAAGTGCAGGCTGGCGAGCGGGTGGCGGTGATTGAGGCGATGAAGATGGAAAATGTGCTCTTCGCCGCCGCAGACGGCGTGGTGAGCAAGGTGCTGGCGGCCAAGGGCGAAAGCCTCGCGGTGGACCAGCCCATTGTTGAGTTTTCTTGAGCCTGAGAGACGCCATGACTAGACCCTTTCAAGTGCTGGGCATTCAGCAGATCGCCATCGGCGGGCCCGACAAAAACCGCTTGCGGACCCTGTGGGTGGACATGCTGGGCCTCGAGGTCACCGGCAACTTCCGCAGCGAGCGTGAAAATGTGGACGAAGACATCTGCGCCATGGGTCAGGGCGTGCACCGGGTTGAGGTGGACTTGATGCAACCGCTGGACCCGGACAAAAAGCCGGCGGTACACACCACACCGCTCAACCATGTCGGCCTGTGGATTGATGACCTGCCGGCCGCAGTGGCCTGGTTGACCGCCCAAGGCGTGCGTTTTGCACCGGGCGGCATCCGCCAGGGCGCGGCGGGTTACGACATCTGCTTTTTGCACCCCAAATCCAATGACCAGTTCCCGATTGCCGGTGAGGGTGTCCTGATCGAGCTCGTCCAGGCGCCGCCTGAGGTGGTGGCTGCGCTGCGCTCAGCCTGAACCCGAAGCCGGCTGTGCGCCGCGACGCTGGCGCGCTCGCTCCAGAACCGCTTCGATCACGGCACGCTTTTGATCCAGCACCGCTGGGTCGGTGTGTTGTGAGTGCGCCGGCAGATCGGCCAAGGTTGCGCTGGCTTTTTCTTCAAGCCTTTTATCGTTCTCAGCCTTGTCGCGGCTTGTTCTATAGCTATGAAATTGATAGCGATTCCGCGCCAGATCAGCCTGTGGCTGCGACCAGGCTGCCCAGCCGCTGGCGCCTGGGGTGGCGTTCTCCAGACTAATGCAGTCGACCGGGCACACCGGCAGGCACAAGGCGCAGCCGGTGCAATAAGGCTCGATCACGGTGTGCATGCGCTTTTGGCTACCCAGAATGGCATCGGTCGGACATACCTTGATGCACAGGGTGCAGCCGATGCACCAGTTCTCGTCGATCACCGCGAGGTAGCGGGGTCCTTCAAGGCCGTGGGCTTCAGTTAACGCCACCGGCGGGAGGCCAGTCGTTTGCGCCAGCCGTTCTACCCCTTGAGAACCGCCGGGGGGGCACTGGTTAATGCCGGCCGTGCCATCCGACACGGCCTGGGCATAGCCTGCGCAATCGGCATAGCCGCAGCGCGTGCATTGCGTTTGGGGCAACAGCGCCAGGATGGTGGCAACTGCAGCAGCCATCAGGCCTTGCGGATGGCCTTTTTTGCGACCGTTTTTGTGGTCACAGCGGGTGTAGTCATGACCACGGGCGTTGTGGTGATGACAGGCGTTGTGGTGGCCGCAGGTTTCGCCGGTGATGCGACCAGCGCATTGGCCAAGATGAAGAACTTCACCTCGGGGTAAACGATGTCACGCCAGCGACGGCCACTGAAAATGCCATAGTGGCCCGCGCCCTTGGCTTCCAGGTGTTTTTGACGGGCTTTGGGCACGCCGCTGCAAATGCTGTGCACAGCCTCGGTCTGGCCCGACCCAGAGATGTCGTCAAGCTCGCCTTCCACAGAGAACAGCGCTGTGGTGGTGATGTCTTGCGGCCGAACCCGTTCCAGTTCGCCATTTACGTTTCGAACGTCCCAGGTGCCGTTGACCAGACAGTATTCTTGGAACACTACTCGGATGGTTTCCAAGTAATACGAAGCGTCCATGTCCAGCACTGCGTTGTACTCGTCGTAAAACTTGCGGTGAGCCTCGGTGCTGGCGTCGTCACCCTTGATCAGGTCCTTGAAATAGTCGTGATGGCTTTTGGCGTGGTTGCTGGGGTTCATGGCCACAAAACCTGAGTGCTGCAAAAAGCCAGGATAAACACGTCGGCCAGCCCCAGCGAAGTTGGTCGGCACACGGTAGATCACATTATTCTCAAACCACTCGTAGCTCTTGTTCATGGCCAGGTTGTTGACGGCGGTCGGCGATTTGCGCGCATCAATCGGGCCGCCCATCATGGTCATGGTCAACGGTGTCAACTCACCGCGAGTGGCCATCAGTGACACCGCTGCGAGCACAGGCACGGTGGGCTGGCACACACTCATCACATGGCAGTTGCCATAAATGCCTTGCAGGTGGCGAATGAACTCCTGCACATAATTGACATAGTCATCCAAATGAAATTCACCCTCGGCCAGGGGCACAAGGCGGGCATTTTTCCAGTCGGTGATGTAGACCTTGTGGTCCCTGAGCATGGTCTTGACAGTGTCACGCAGCAGAGTTGAATAGTGGCCCGACAACGGCGCCACAATCAGCACGGCCGGCTGGCCCTTGAGCTTGGCCAGGGTGGCTGTGTCGTCGCTGAAGCGTTTGAACCGGCGCAACTCGCAAAACGGTTTGTTGATCTCAATGCGCTCATGAATGGCCACGGCCACCCCGTCGACGTCGACTGTGCGCAGGCCAAATTCCGGCTTTTCGTAGTCTTTGCCCAAACGGTACATCAGGTCATAGCCTGCCGAAATACGCTGTGCAAAAGGGTTCTGCCCAAACAGGCTCAATGGATTGCTGTAAACCTTGGCTGCCGATGCCGCCAGGTCAGCAAATGGCTCCATCAATGAGCGTTGCGTTTCGTAGATTTGATACAGCACAGTGGGTTTACCTTCAAAAAATGTTGCAGTGCAATATAACAGTTATCCAGGCTTTTGATTTAAGTTGGCCACTCCAATGTGGTTCACGCCGGTATCTGCTTGACAAGCTACAGGCTATTTCGGCAGAGGGCCAGCGCCTTTGAGCACGCCTCGCACCAAATTACGGCTGTGGGCTCCGAAATTACCCAGCAGCTCGGCCACCATGGCATCGAGTTTGGCGCGCTGGGCACTGGTACTGCTGCCTTGGCGGCCTAGCTCGGCGGCCAGGTCAATGCCCGCTTCTTTAACACCAAAGTCGAATTTGGGGTCAGACACGTAGCCAGCTGGCATGGCTGACACCAGAACGTCAGTGAGCTGAGACCCCATGGCGTGCGACTGCCGGCTGACCACATCCCGCGTGTACACATCGTTCCAGGCCGGGTAGCTGGCGTCCCGGTCGGTTTGCCGCAAAGCCTGGTCGACGGCCGTCGGCTGGCGGGCCAGGGCCGCGTTGTACAGCAACTGGTTCTGGTATTTTTCCAGCGCCAGATGCCGGTTGGACAGCAACACAATCATCTCGTCTTTGAGTCGCGGCATGCCAGCCATGGCCAAGAGGTTGATACCAATGAGCTTGGCTGTGCCATTGCCTGGCGACAGGCTGGCGTGGTAGGGCTGGGTCAGGTCCTGCAGGTAATGCAGTGCCATTCCTGTAAAACGCCAACCCCAATATGGGTGACCGCTGCGAAAGGCCAGCGTGGCCAGCCCCGTGTACTGTTGTACCCGCCATAAAGGGAAGGTTTTCTTGATGAAGGCTGCGGCCAGGTAAATCGCTTTGTCCTCATGGAAGAAGCCCATGTGAAAGGGCGCTTGGGTTGAGAAATAAAGTGCCGGGTTGCCAAACGGCAGGGCGCCAAATCCGTAAACTTTGCCCCAGTCGGACGGGCTGTCCTGCCACAGGTTGATGTCGAGCCCATAGTCCGGCTCGTCAGTTGCGGACGCCAGCACGTTCAGCGGCGGCACCGTGGCACCTGCGGCCAGCCCAACAAAACGGTAGGTCGAGTTGGCTTGTTCTGGCAGCGTATTCACTACAGCATGGGGCAACAGCGTGTTCGCCTCGGGCGGTGGGCCCCAGGGATCTGGCTGCACATAAAGCGCAAACTTGCTGTTGGGCGCCACCCGCAGTGCGGTCAGAAAAGCCAGTCGACGCGCTTGGTCATTACGCGCCGGGTTGGCCTTGAACGCCAGCGCGGCAGGGCGAGCGGGGTAAACATCAAGCTGAGTACTGGCCCAAACCTCCTGGCTGGCCAGCAGACTCTCAATGGCTTGCTCCTGATCTTTTAAAAAAGCCTCCAGTGGTTCCACCCGAACCGGAGCCGCCTGCCTGAGCTCGGTCATACCTTCAAACGACCGGTAAGACGCAAAGGTATGGTTGCTCCACGCGCCGGCCTCGCTGGCCATTAGGGTGAGCATGGCTATGAGGGGCAGGGTCAAGCGGCGCATGGGCTAATTCTCCAGTTTCAGGGGCTACTCCAGGTCGGGACATGACCCTAGAATCAAACGCTCATCATAGCCACTGCCCATGTACTTCCTGCGATCCGCCCTGTTACTTTTGCTTCTTCTGCTGGGCCTTACGCCAGTCAGTTGGGCATGTGTCATCTGTGCGCCCGCAGACGCGGCAGGTACCCTGCGGCAACGTTTGCGCGCTGCTGATGTGGTGGTGCTGGCGGCCCCGGCGGCCGGCACCACATTCGTGGCTCAGCAGCTGATCAAGGGCGGATGGCCCCAGGGCCCGATCCAACTAGCGCAGGGCGCTCTGGAGTCTTTCACGGTGCCTCCGTTGGTATTGCTCTACCGCAACGGCACAGCTGGCTGGCAAAGCGCCGGTCAGTTGGCATCCCACCATGCGGATTGGGCGCGTCGACTTGTGAATTTTGCCGATGCGACTAATTTGACCTCCGGTCAATGGGCGGTTCGTATCGGGGCGTTTCTGCCGGAACTCGAAAGCCTTGAACCGTTGGTGGCCCAGGCTGCCTACGAAGAAATAGCCAGCGCTCCCTATGCCTCGTTGCGGGCTACAGCCCCAAAGCTCAACACAGCGCAATTGGTCCGCTGGCTCGACACGCCCGCGCTAACGGCCCGGCGCCCACTGTATGCCTTGCTACTTGGATTTGCCGGCAACCAGGTCAGTGCTGACTGGTTGCAGCAGCGCATGGCGGGGGTGCGCGGCGCAGGCGATGGACCCACCCTGTCTGCCATGCTCGCCGCTTGGCTGGAACTGCGAGGCCCAGAGGGGGTGGACTGGGTGGAGCGGCAGTACCTCAGCGGTCCATCAGCCCACGAGGTGGGTGTTTCGGCCGCGTTATTGGCCCTCAGCGTGCATGGCGCCGACGGTCAGCGCGTAGGGCGATCACGTGTGGTGCAGGCTTATCGCTACTTTGTCGCCCAGACAACCCCCTGGCCCGGGTTGGTGGCGTCTGACTTGGGTAATTGGGAGCGATGGGAGTTTGGCCCGCTCTTTGCAGACTGGCTGGCTTCAGGCAAGCCCCAGACCTTTGCCTCCCGCTATGCCATGGTCTTTTTCCTGATGCGCAGCCCCCGCCCTGAGGCGCGCACTGCGCTGGAATCATTGCGCGCCGCCGGAATGATCTAGGGGGCCAGCTGGTTTAGGCGCCAGCCAGGCTGATCACATCACTTTGGCAATTGCAGCGCAGACGTAATCAATATTCTTGCTGTTGAGCGCAGCCACGCACATGCGACCGGTGTCCGTGCCATACACCCCAAACTCAGTGCGCAGACGAACCATTTGGTCACGGCTCAGCCCCGAATAACTGAACATGCCGATCTGGCTGGTGACAAAAGACATGTCCTGTTGCACGCCCGCTGCCTTCAGGCCGTCAACCAGTTTCTGCCGCATCGCCTTGATGCGGGTGCGCATGCCACCCAGCTCAGATTCCCACAGCGCCCGCCATTCAGGTTTGGACAACACCGCCGCCACCACCGCACCGCCATGGCTGGGTGGGCTGCTGTAGTTGGTACGGATCACGATTTTCAGCTGTGACAGCACGCGCGAGGCTTCGTCTTTGCTGTCGCACAGCACGCTCAAAGCGCCGACGCGTTCGCCGTAAAGGCTAAAACTCTTGCTGAAGGAAGTAGACACAAAAAAGCTCATGCCTGCAGCAACAAATTTCTGAACCACCGCACCATCCTCGGCCAGGCCATAACCAAAACCTTGGTAGGCCATGTCCAGGAATGGCACCAGTGCGCGCGACTCACAAACGCTGACCACTTTGTTCCACTGGGCTGGTGTGATGTCATAGCCGGTCGGGTTATGGCAGCAGGCATGCAGGACCACTATGCTCCCTGCGGCTGCGCCGGATAGGTCAGCCAGCATGCCGTCGAAGTCAACGCCCCGTTTGGCGGCGTCGTAGTAGCGGTAGTTTTTGACCACAAATCCGGCGCTGCTGAAGAGGGCGCGGTGGTTTTCCCAACTCGGGTCAGAGATCATCACATCGGCGTTAGGACTAAGCTTTTTCAGGAAGTCGGCCCCGATTTTCAGGCCACCCGTGCCGCCAATGGCTTGCACCGTGGCGACTCGACCCGATTGGACGGGCTCGCTCTTGGCGCCAAATACCAATGCCTTGACGCCTGAATCATAGGCAGCAATGCCATCAATGGGCAGGTAACCGCGCGCTGTTGGGGCAGCCATCATGGCCTGCTCGGCGGCCTGCACGCAGGCCAACAGTGGCAGCCTCCCCTGGTCGTCGTAGTAGACGCCCACGCCCAGGTTAACTTTGGCCGGGTTTGGGTCAGCAGCAAACTGCTCGTTGAGACCCAGAATCGGGTCGCGAGGCGCCATTTCGACAGCAGAAAAGAAAGACATGCAGAGTCCTGTGCACTTGGGTTGGGGAAAAGGCTTCAGCCAGCCGGCTGTTTAAGAACCGATTTTACGCAGCCCGGCCACACCGACTGAAGGCGATCATGAGCGTCACCAGCCACCTCAGTGGTGCCGGCTTAGCGTTTGATGAAGCGTTGGAGCAGGGCGGTCGTTTCGGCTGGCAGGTTCGCGAACATAAGGCCGACCTTGAAGCCATCGTCTGAACGGGTGTACACGCTGTGCGTCACGACCGCAGCTGCCGTGATGGTGACATTGCGGTCCACGTCGATAGGCACCACGAAGCGGATCGTGCATTGCGTGCGGGCTGGCGGGTTGACCGGTGCGATGATGCCCAGACCGCTGATGCTGATGTCCATGGTGCGGGTTTCCATGGCCGGATGCTTGCCAAACTGTAACTGCGACATGCCGCGCAGCACGCGCCGCTCGTGTTGTCGCCGTTCATTTGGTTCAATTTCTTCAATTTGCATGGATCAGCCTGGTTCTAACAAAAGCCTGCAAGCCAGATCATCTTGGCCTTGCGCGTCTGGCACACGTGAGAAAATCTGGTTTAGGCACACTATAGCCTGCACCACACGGACTGGCTGAGCGCTTTTTTTCATTTTCACCTGAACCATTTTCGCGTCCTGATGTCAATCCCCCTATCCCGTGCCCCTGATGTCCTGCCAGCGGAGGTCGCCTCGGCGCCATTGCCTGGAATTTTCGTGCGATATCCGGGTTCCCCCTTTGAGCTGTATCAACCCTATCCTCCGGCGGGCGACCAGCCGACAGCTATCGACCAGCTGGTTACTGGCGTTCTGGACGGTGAGGTGTTCCAGACCCTGCTGGGCGTCACCGGCTCTGGCAAGACCTTCACTATGGCCAATGTGATTGCCCGTCTGGGACGACCGGCCATCGTGTTTGCGCCCAATAAAACCTTGGCAGCACAGCTGTACGGCGAGTTTCGCGAGTTTTTCCCAAAAAATGCAGTCGAATACTTTGTGAGTTATTACGACTATTACCAGCCCGAGGCCTATGTGCCGCAGCGCGACCTGTTCATTGAGAAAGACTCGGCCATCAACGAGCATATTGAGCAGATGCGCTTGAGTTGTACCAAAAGCGTGCTGGAGCGGCGCGATGTGGTGATCGTCGCCACGGTGTCGGCCATTTACGGTATCGGTCAGCCCGAGGCCTACCACCAAATGGTGATGACACTGCGCAGCGGCGACAAGTTCGGGCAACGCGACCTGATCGCCCAGCTGGTTCGCATGCAGTACCAGCGCAATGACGTGGAGTTTGCCCGAGGTAAGTTCCGGGTGCGCGGCGACACCATTGACGTTTTCCCGGCCGAACACAGCGAAATGGCGATCCGGATCGAGCTGTTCGACGACGAGATTGAATCGCTGCAGCTGTTTGATCCACTCACCGGACGCATTCGCCAGAAGATTCCGCGCTTCACGGTTTACCCCAGCAGCCACTATGTAACCCCGCGTGAGCAGGTGCTGGCGGCGGTGGAAACCATCAAAACCGAGCTGTCCGACAGACTCAAAGAACTTGTGGGTATGGGCAAACTGGTGGAAGCGCAGCGGCTTGAGCAGCGCACCCGCTTTGACCTGGAAATGCTGTCCGAAGTGGGGCACTGCAAGGGTATCGAGAACTACAGTCGCCACCTCAGCGCAGCCCCGCCGGGTGCCCCGCCGGCGACTCTGACCGACTACCTGCCCAAGGACGCCCTGATGTTTCTCGACGAGAGTCACGTTTTGATCGGCCAGTTTGGCGGCATGTACAACGGCGACCGGGCCCGCAAGACGACGCTTGTGGAGTATGGTTTCCGGTTGCCGAGCGCCTTGGACAACCGACCGCTCAAATTTGAAGAGTTCGAGGCCCGCATGCGCCAAGCCATTTTTGTCTCTGCCACCCCCGCGCAGTGGGAGAAAGACCACGCAGGTCAGGTGGTCGAGCAGTTGGTACGGCCCACTGGTTTGGTCGACCCCGAGGTGGAGGTGCGCCCAGCGACCCGCCAGGTGGATGATGTGCTGCAGGAGATACGGATCCGGGTCGACAAGCACGAGCGTGTGCTGATCACCACGCTGACCAAGCGCATGGCCGAGCAACTGACCGACTACCTGTCTGACAACGGCGTCAAGGTGCGCTACCTGCACAGCGATGTTGACACGGTTGAGCGCGTGGAAATTTTGCGCGACCTGCGATTGGGGACCTTCGACGTGTTGGTCGGCATCAACCTGCTGCGGGAAGGCCTTGATATTCCCGAGGTCAGCCTGGTGGCCATACTGGACGCTGACAAGGAGGGCTTCTTGCGATCGGAGCGCTCACTGATCCAGACCATTGGCCGGGCCGCGCGCAACCTGAACGGGCGCGCCATTCTGTATGCCGACCGAATCACTGAGTCCATGAAAAAAGCCATGGGCGAGACCGAACGCCGCCGCGCACGTCAGGTGACCCACAACGAAGCCCACGGCATCACGCCGCGCAGCATCGTCAAGCAGGTGCGTGACCTGATTGATGGCGTCTACAGCGAAAAGGCGGGCAAGGAAGCTGAGAAGCTCGAGCGCGACGCCCTGCAGCGCGCGCAGGTGGAGGACATGAGCGAGAAGGACATCGCGCGAGAAATCAAGCGACTAGAGAAGCTCATGATGGAACATGCGCGTAACCTGGAGTTTGAAAAGGCGGCGAGGGTGCGGGACCAGTTGGCGTTGTTGAAGCAACAGGCTTTCGGTGCCCCGGGCAGCGACAATGTTGTTTTACTCGCAACCGCGCCGAGTACGCGCAGAATGTGACCGTTCAGTCTAGGTACCCGAGCAAATCACTTGGTTTATGGCTATACTTGAACCGTTTAGTCAACCAAGTCACTCTCAAGGAGTTTGTGATGCGCCTCACCACCAAAGGCCGTTTTGCGGTCACAGCGATGATCGACCTGGGTCTGCGCCAAAATAGTGGCCCCGTTACTTTGGCGGCGATCAGCCAGCGCCAACAGATCTCGCTGTCGTATCTGGAGCAATTGTTCGGCAAGCTTCGCCGGCATGAGTTGGTCGAATCGACCCGTGGCCCTGGGGGCGGCTATACCCTGGCACGCAACCCGACCGAGATCACCGTGGCCGACATCATTTTGTCGGTTGATGAGCCCCTGGACGCCACCCAATGCGGTGGCAAGGAAAACTGTCTGGGCGAAGGCACGCGTTGTATGACGCACGACCTGTGGGCTTCACTCAATGTCCGGATGGTGGAGTTTTTGGACTCGGTCAACCTTCAGAAACTGGTGGATGATCAATTGGCCAAGGGCCTGCAGGTGGAGGACAAGCCCACCCTGAAGCGCGCCATCTCCAGCATGCCCGTCGTCAAACCGGTCCGCATCAATGCGCCCAATTCCGTGTTTGCGCTGGGCAACGTTTTCAACAAAACCTGATTTTTCTCACTGCATTCCCACCATGGACACGACCCCGCATTTTCCGATTTACATGGACTACAGCGCCACCAATCCCTGCGATGAACGGGTGGTGGACGCCATGATCCCCTGGTTGCGTCAGCATTTTGGCAACCCCGCATCGCGCAGTCACGCCTGGGGTTGGGAGGCTGAGGCCGCTGTGGAGCAGGCGCGCGAACAAGTGGCTGCACTGATTGGCGCCGATCCGCGAGAAATCGTCTGGACCTCGGGTGCCACGGAGTCCAATAACCTGGCCATCAAAGGCGCCGCCGGCTTTTACAAGAGCAAGGGCAGGCACATCATTACCGTCAAGACCGAGCACAAGGCTGTACTGGACACTTGCCGCGAGCTTGAGCGCCAAGGCTTCGAAGTCAGCTACTTGGATGTACAGGCTGACGGCTTGGTCGACCTGGAGGTTTTCAAGGCGGCGATCCGGCCCGACACGATCCTGGCCAGCGTGATGTTTGTGAACAACGAAATCGGTGTCATTCAAGACATCGCGGCCCTTGGCGCCATTTGCCGTGAAAAGGGCGTGGTGTTTCATGTCGATGCCGCGCAAGCCACGGGCCGTGTGGAGATCGACTTGGCGAGCCTGCCGGTCGACTTGATGAGCCTTACCGCCCACAAGACTTACGGGCCCAAGGGCATTGGTGCCTTGTTCGTGCGACGCAAGCCCAGGGTTCGGATTGAGGCGCAGATGCACGGTGGTGGCCACGAGCGCGGCATGCGCTCCGGCACGCTGCCCACGCATCAGATCGTTGGCATGGGCGAGGCCTTCCGGATCGCCCGTACCGACATGGCCTCAGAAAACCAGCGTATCCGCGGTCTGCACCAGCGCATGCTGGATGGATTGAAGGACGTTGAGCAGGTCTTTATCAACGGCCATCTGGAGCGCCGTGTGCCGCACAACCTCAACATGAGTTTCAACTATGTTGAGGGAGAGTCGCTCATCATGGGCATCAAGGGGCTGGCAGTCTCCAGCGGCTCGGCCTGCACCTCGGCCAGCCTGGAGCCGAGCTATGTGTTGCGCGCTTTGGGGCACAGCGACGAACTCGCCCACAGCAGCCTGCGCATGACCATCGGCCGCTACACCACCGAGGCCGAAATCGACTATGCCATCGAGACCATCAAGCTCAACGTCGCCAAACTGCGTGATTTGAGCCCCCTGTGGGAAATGTTCAAGGACGGCATTGACATCAGCACCATCCAGTGGGCCGCCCACTGAACCAACCGAGGTAAAACACCATGGCCTATTCTGAAAAAGTTGTTGATCACTATGAAAACCCCCGCAACGTCGGCTCTTTTGACAAGGGCGACGAATCGGTGGGCACCGGCATGGTGGGCGCGCCGGCTTGTGGCGACGTCATGAAATTGCAGATCAAAGTCAACCCCGAGACTGGCGTGATTGAGGACGCCCGCTTCAAGACCTATGGTTGCGGCTCTGCCATTGCCTCATCCTCCTTGGTGACTGAGTGGGTCAAGGGTAAGACCCTGGACCAGGCAGCTGCACTGAAGAACAGTGAGATTGCCGAAGAATTGGCCTTGCCCCCGGTCAAGATTCATTGCTCGATTTTGGCCGAGGATGCCATCAAGGCAGCTGTCAACGACTATCGGCAAAAGCACATGCCTGCCTCGTCTCACTGACATGGCAGTTACTCTCACTGAAGCCGCGGCACGGCACGTGACGCGCTACTTGGCCAAGCGTGGCAAGGGAGTGGGTGTGCGCCTGGGCGTCAGGACCACGGGCTGCTCTGGCTTGGCTTACAAGCTGGAATACGTGGACGAGTTCAACCCCGAAGACGTGGTGTTTGAAGGTCATAGTGTCAAGGTGTTGATTGACCCGAAAAGCCTGCCTTATCTGGATGGCACTGAGCTTGATTTTGTTCGCGAAGGCCTGAATGAGGGCTTCAAGTTCAACAACCCCAGAGAACGGGACCGCTGCGGTTGCGGCGAGTCGTTCCGGGTGTGAACCTCCAGTCTAGCGATTTCGAGCTGTTTGGCCTGCCTTCCCGGTTCGCTCAGGACAGAGCAAACCTTGACCAACGATGGAAAGACCTGCAGCGCGAAGCGCACCCGGACCGCTTTGTTGCGCAAGGAGCCGCCGCTCAACGTTTGGCGATGCAATGGTCGGTTCGCATTAATGAGGCTTACCAGAGGCTGCGGGACCCGCTCAAACGCGCAGCCTATTTGTGCGAGTTGCGTGGGGCACCGGTCAATGCTGAGAACAACACCGCTATGCCGCCTGCCTTTCTGATGCAGCAAATGGCATGGCGCGAAGCCCTTGACGACGCAAGCACCATGGAAGATCTGGACGTGCTGGGGCAACAAGTTATGGCCAGTCGCGGGGCTGCGCTGCAAACCTGTGCGGCCCTGCTTGACGATCAGGGCGACGCGACGGGTGCGGTTCAGCAAGTGCGTGCTTTGATGTTCATCGAGCGCTTCAGTGTTGATGTGCAGGTGCGCCAAGACCGCTTGGAGGCGGCAGAGCGGGGACAATAGGGTCCTAAATAGATACGATAAACATGGCTTTATTACAAATTTCCGAGCCCGGCGAGTCGCCAAATCCGCATCAGCGACGCATTGCCGTCGGTATCGACCTAGGCACCACCCACTCGCTGGTGGCCTGTGTACGGCACGGCGTTGCGGAGTGTTTGCCTGATGCACTGGGCGAGGTGATTCTGCCCTCGGTGGTGCGTTACCTGGCAGGTGGCGGCAGAAAAATCGGCGCTGAGGCGCAAGCCGCGCTGGCGCTAGACCCCGAAAACACCATTGCCTCTGTCAAGCGCTTTATGGGTCGAAGTCTGCAAGATGTGACCGGTGCCAGCAAACTGCCCTACAAGTTTGCCGACCGTCCAGGCATGCTGGGCTTGCACACGGTGCAGGGTGAGAAGTCGCCGGTAGAGGTCAGTGCCGATATTCTGGCGACTCTGCGCTACCGCGCGGAAGACACCATGGTTGAGGATCTGTTTGGCGCGGTGATCACCGTGCCGGCCTATTTCGACGACGCACAGCGGCAGGCCACCAAGGATGCGGCCCAACTCGCCGGCCTGAATGTACTGCGTCTGATTAACGAACCGACCGCTGCCGCCATTGCCTATGGCCTGGACAACGGCAGCGAAGGCACTTACGCCATCTATGACCTTGGCGGCGGCACTTTTGACGTCTCCATTTTGCGTCTGACGCGTGGTGTGTTCGAGGTGGTGGCCACTGGCGGCGATTCGGCCCTGGGTGGCGATGACTACGACCAGGCCCTGGCCGACTGGGTGCTCGCCCAGACTGGTCGCACAGTCGACAGTCCTACGGACAAGGCATCGCTCAAGCAGGCTGCCCGGCGTTGCAAAGAGGCCTTGTCTGCTACTGAATCAGTAGCATTCGAGGCCCAATTAACGGGGTCTAAGCTCGTATTTGATGTTAAAAGAACAGACTTTGAAGCGGCGACACAATCTTTGACCTTACGAACTCTGAACGCCGTGCGCAAGGCCTTGCGCGACGCGCAACTGGTTGTTCAGGATATGCAGGGCGTGGTTTTGGTGGGCGGCTCGACCCGTATGCCTCAAGTACAGCGGGCGGTCGCCGCCCATTTTGGGCAGGAGCCCCTGACCAACCTCAACCCGGACGAGGTGGTGGCACTGGGGGCGGCCCTGCAAGCCAACCAATTGGCCGGCAACAGCGCCGACGGGGATTTGTTGCTGCTGGACGTGATTCCCTTGTCGCTGGGCTTGGAGACCATGGGGGGTTTGGTAGAGCGCATCGTGCCCCGTAACGAGACCATACCGACCGCCAAGGCGCAGGATTTCACCACCTACCAGGACGGTCAGACCGCGCTGGCGCTGCACGTCGTGCAGGGTGAGCGCGACCTGGTGGCCGATTGCCGCAGCCTGGCTCGCTTTGAGCTGCGTGGCATTCCGCCCATGGCCGCAGGCGCGGCCCGAATCCGCGTGACCTTTACTGTGGATGCTGACGGCCTGCTCAGTGTCAGTGCAGTGGAGCAGGGCAGCGGGGTTCAGGCGCAGATTGACGTCAAACCGTCTTATGGTCTGGGCGACGACCAGATTGCCCGAATGCTGCAAGACAGTTTTTCCACCGCCGAGGCCGACATGCGTGCCCGCGCGTTAGTGGAGTCGCGCGTTGATGCTGACCGCATGCTCTTGGCGACCCAGAGCGCGCTGCGCGCGGATGGTGATTTGCTGGCAGCAGTCGAACGCGATGCCGTCGATGCCTTGATGGCTGCCTTGCGTGCCACCGTGGCGTCTGATGACGCGGCCGAGATTGAAGCATCAACCCAAGCGCTGGCCAAGGGCACCGAAGCCTTCGCCGCACTGCGCATGAACCGAGGCATTCACAAGGCCCTGGCCGGAAAAAATATTGCAGCGGTCTGAAGCCGACTGCATGGAACCCATTTATGCCCATCATCAAGATCTTGCCGCATCCCGAGTACTGTCCGGACGGCGCTGAAATCTCCGCCCCGGCCGGAACCTCCATCTGCGAGGCGCTGCTCGACCACCAGATCAACATCGAGCACGCCTGCGACATGAGTTGTGCCTGTACCACCTGCCATGTCATCGTGCGCGAAGGTTTTGCTTCACTCAATGAGGTGGACGAAAACGAAGAAGACCTGCTGGACCGAGCCTGGGGTCTCGAGCCTAACTCTCGCCTGAGCTGCCAGGCGTTTTTGGCCCAAAAAGATGTGGTGGTGGAGATTCCAAAATACTCCATCAACCACGCCAAAGAAGTTCATTGAGGCGGGCGTCAGACCATGCGTCAAATCTTCCTAGACACCGAGACCACCGGCCTGTCTCCTGACAACGGCGACCGGGTGATCGAAATCGCCTGTGTCGAATTGTTTAACCGCAAACCGACGGGTAACAACCGCCACTACTACGTCAACCCTGGGCGCGACAGCCATGAAGAGGCACTCAAGGTGCACGGCATCACCAGTGAATTTCTGAAAGATAAACCGGCTTTCGAGGCGGTAGCAGAAGATCTTTTGGCTTATTTGGCCGGTGCTGATGTGTTAATCCACAACGCGCCATTTGATGTCGGCTTTCTCAACAAAGAGCTGTCCTTGCTGGGCCGCCCAACGTTCATCAGCCAGGTGGGGCAGGTCATCGACACACTGGCCATGGCCAAAGACCTCTTTCCCGGCAAACGCAATTCGCTGGATGCCCTGTGTGACAGGCTTGAGGTGGACCGGTCCGGTCGGACCCTGCATGGCGCTTTGCTCGATGCCGAACTGCTGGCCGATGTCTATATCAACATGACACGCGGCCAGGATGCCTTGCTGATCGAGCCCACGACCAAAGAATCCGCCGGACCCGCCATGGAAAGCGTCGACCTGCGCAGCTTCACACTGACAGTGCCTGCTGCCAGCGAGCAAGAGCTGGCAGCCCATGAGGACCTGCTCAAACAGTTGGACAAGGCCAGCGGTGGCAAGACGGTTTGGCGGCTGGCAGCTTGACGGCTTGTGGCATAATTTAGGTCTTCTCCGGTAGGGGAACAGGGCGGTTAGCTCAGGGGTAGAGCACTGCATTCACACTGCTTAATTGCCGAGTTTTTTGTGTCAAAAAATTTGAGAAATTTCTTTTTAAATTCAAGCACTTGCAACGTAAAGTTAAAGTGATTTAAGAAGAAAAAAGTAGTAAAGTCCAACTATACTACTCGTCATAGATTTTTCTATGTCTTTTCTTAGATTTTGGATACGCAAAAGTAGGTAGTTTTGAATGTGTCGGTGATAGTTAAGTCACTGAAGCAGTAGAGTAAAAAGCTTGGTGCGTCAAAGTAGCAAGCAGTAAAGAATCTGGGTCGTTAACTCAGCGGTAGAGTGCCACCTTCACACGGTGGAAGCCAGTGGTTCGATCCCACTACGACCCACCAGATCAAAAAAGCACTGATGAACTCAGTGCTTTTTTTTGTTCCAAGCGCTAGCAACTCGCTTGAAAAAAACGTATAAATTTTTTAGCCCTACAAGCAATAAATCCGCTGCCCAGCTAATCAGCCCAGCCCTCATGCGTAAAAGTGCGCTGTAGGGCTTTTTTGATGCCCGCACGCTTTGCCCGATTGGGTCCTGTGTCCGTAAAAAATTGGGCTACGAAAAATTTAGGTGAAGTACTTTTCAATTCAGGGTGGTGATTTCTACTCGGTACCCACCACCCTAAGCGCTATTCCCAAGGACGTGGTCTGCGCTTGCTTTGGAGTTCGCCAATATTCATCTCGCCTTGTAGCGGAGCAGCGTAGAAACGATCAATCATTTCTGGGCTAGTTCGTGCGTTCCTAGCTATCGTCAGCGTATCAACGGTTCTGCCGAACATCAATCGGAACATGATGCTGCTGTGGCGCAGACTGTAAAGGCTTCGGGGCTCGCCAACGTTGCTGACTTTTAAACCTGTTGCATCAAGCACGATGTCAAACTGCTTGGCAAGGGATTTCAATGCGTTGTCACGCGACTTGGCTTGAGTCATGAACACGTAGTCTGTTGGTTCAACCGGCCTGCCTAGCTCGACTTCTTGTCTGCGACAAATACGTTCATAGACTTTGACCGCCCATGGCATTGTGGTGATCGGAAAACTGTGCCCCTTGCTAGGCGGCAGGGTGAGGCGCAAATACGTCCACTCGCGTTTGATAACTTCAACGTGCTTGTGTTGCATGTTGCGAATGTCTGTAGGGCGGATGTAGCTGTTCACCATGAACACAATCAAGTCAGATAAATCCTTGGTCATCTGATAGCGCTTAATCAACCGATCATTTGGACCAAGCTTGCCACCAACTTCACAGAAGTAGGACTCTTCTTCCTTTTCACCATGAAAGCGCCATTCGATACGCTTGCCTGCAAATTTCTTGCTGATCTTTGTGATCTGTTTGTATTCGCCAACGTTGAACCATCCGCGTGGCCTGTCCTCAACGCCTACTTTTGGAAACTCAGGGATGTGTTTGACGTAGCTGTACCTAGCGGCATGTTGTAAAACCTTGCGCACCAGACCCATGTAATTGCTGATTGTTGAAATGCTTAGCTTGGGTTCGAGCTTGGACAGCATCTGCAGGAACTCATCCAAAATTTTGTAGTTGATGCTCAGAATATCCATGTGCCCGAAAAAGGGCAGGATGTGCTTGTCCATTGTAAGCGCTCATTTGACTACGCCCTTCCCAGGGAGGTCTGAATTGGGGATGCTTATGTCCATGTAGATCAACGTGGACACATGCGATGCAGAAGAGCACAGAGGTGTTGGGTGGATTGGTGGTTGGTCACAAAAGTGATGGCCGGTGCACATATGACCCACAGGTCAAGCAGGAGTTGATCCGGCAGTGCCTGAAGCCCGGCGTGTCGGTGGCACGTATGGCGATGCAGCACGGAGTCAATACGAACCTTCTGCGCACGTGGATCACGAAGGCACAACGTGCCATCGCGAAACAAATGTCGGCCCCAGAGGTTTCGGCACCGACTGCGCAAGCGTTTGTGCCAGTCAAGTTGGAGCCAACCCTAACACCGACCCAGCCCGCCATCAAAACTCACAGACCTGCATGCAAGGCGATGCCCACCCTGGTACGCATGCAGGTGCGCTTACCCAACGGAGTCTCGATTGATCTTGGCCAGGCACCACTACAAGAGATGCGCGCCATCATGCAAATGCTCAGCGCCTTGCCATGTTCGAGCTAAATGCCAACCGAGCGGTGTACCTGCACCGCGACGCCATCGACTTTCGCAAAAACATCAACGGCCTGGCCAGCTTGGTCGAACACGGCCTGGGGATGAACGCCTTTGCCAACGCTGTGTTTGTCTTTGGCAATCGCAGAAAAGACCGCATCAAGATCCTGGGCTGGGATCGCAACGGCTTCTGGCTGCTGCAAAAGCGCCTTGAAGGCGCACGCTTTGTCTGGCCGCGCAAGGACAGCACCGTCATCGAACTCAGCGTGGCACAACTGCACTGGCTACTGGATGGAATTGATCTTGAGGCCATGCGCGGGCACACTGCTGTGGTCTATCAAAAGGCGGCATAAAAGTCGTCCAAAAAGTGTTAAAAATATCCTTGTTTCAGAGTGATTTTTAGGGAACTTTTTAAGAGGCAATTTGGTCCAAAGCGTTAATGAATTTGATGTCCGCTACCGAAGAAATTGCAGCCCTGCAAAAAGCCTTGGCATCTGCCAAAAGCGAACTGACTTTGGTGCGCACCGAGCGTGACCTGCTCAAGGAGAGGCTCAACAAATTCATGCGCAAGATCTTTGCCGCCAAGAGCGAGGTCAGCAGCCAAAACCAGAAGGACATGTTCTTCGTCTTCAACGAAGCCGAAGTTCTGGGAGCGCAAGCCCAACCGGCAGCACAAGAGGAAGATGGTGAAGGCGACGGCAAAGACGTTGACCAGGGCGCGCCAGCGAAGAAACGCGCCAAGCGTGGTCGCAAACCCCTCGATCCTGCCCTGCCACGGCATGTGGTGCGTCATGAACTACCAGAGTCTGAGCGCGTCTGCCCCCATGATGGCTCGCCCCTGAAGGAAATCGGTGTTGAGGCCAGCGAGCAGTTGGACATCATCCCCCAGCAAGTACGCGTGATTCGCCATGAACGCGTCAAGTACGCCTGCCCCTGCTGCGATGGTTACTTGCGTTTGGCATCCAAGCCTTCACAGGTCATTCCAAAGGGATTGTTTAGCGAAGGGTTGCTGGCATGGGTGATTGCCTCCAAGTATTGCGATGGACTGCCCTTGTACCGGCAAGCTGCATTGCTGGGACGCTTTGGCGGCAGTGACCTCTCACGCAACACCATGGCCGCAAGTCTGGTACGGGTGGGTCAGGCGGTGCAGCCCATCATCAATCTGCTACGCGATCATTTGCTGGAGGCTCCCCTGATCTATGGGGATGAAACCAAGGTCCAGGTTCTCAAGGAGCCGGGCAAAAGCGCACAGTCCAATAGTTATATGTGGGCACAAATGACCCAGGGCTCAGGTCCAGATGGTACCGGGCCACCGATCAGACTCTTTGCCTACTCCCCGTCGCGCAGTACCGCAGCGGCGCAGATTCTTTACACCGGAATGCCCCCGAGTTCAGTGCTGATGTCCGATGGGTACGCGGTGTATGACCAGATCGCACAAGCGAACCAATTGGTTCATTTGGCTTGCTGGGCGCACTGCCGAAGGGATTTCAACGATGCTTTGCAGGCTTTGCCGAAAAATGCGCGTACGGTCGATCAACTGGCTGCGCAGTTCCTTGCCTTGATTGGGCAACTGTACGCGGTGGAGGCCAGAGCTCGCGAGAAGGCACTCAATCCCACGGAACTCCTGGAGCAACGCCAGCTTCACAGTGTGGCGGTGCTCCAAAAGATCGAGGCTTTGTTGCTGGCCAACATTCATGCAGTGCTGCCTGGAAGTTTGCTTGGTAAAGCGCTGCATTACATGAGTGCCCAGTGGTCCAAGTTGTCGCGGTACGTCACCAGTGGTGAGTACCCTATAGACAACAATGCCTGTGAGAATTCCATCAGGCCGCTTGTTATCGGAAGGCGCAACTGGTTGTTCGCCGATACGGTGGCCGGTGCCAACGCCAGTGCCAATCTGTACTCGCTACTTCAGACCTGTGCGGTCAATGGTGTGGATGGCTACAAGTACCTGCGCGCGATGCTGGCACAACTGCCAAACGCCCAGACTGCGGATGACTACGAAGCATTGCTGCCATGGACCATTGCGCTAACGGCTGACTGAGTCGTCGCCGGTCTCAACGGAAATCTCAACTTCAAATCGCTGTGCTACGCAATGACGTAGTTAACGGACCGCTTACTGTCCATTCTCAGCTCGATGTTCTGGTAAGTGAGTTTTGCCAACTGCTTTCGCTCAACTTTGGCTTTCTCGAACTCCATGAGCAAGTGGGTCACTTTTCTAAACGGAATGACCTCGGCAGCGTTGGTATCAATGGGCAAACCTTCAAACACGGTGACTCCGTGCATGCGAAGGTTGATGTCATCGTAGAAGCGTTTTGCTGCCTCTAGCGCATCACGTTTGTTTTCTGTCTTAGTTGTGCGTTTGTAGATGTGGCTGTCAGCGTAGTAGCGAACCCACCAATAGCTAGACGCTGGAATTTTGAAAATCACAAGCTTGCGCGGGTAGCCAGGAATCCGTGTGATAGTGTCCTGTAGGGGAACGGATCTGTGACGGTTTTGGGAATCGGGTTCAAATGCTCGGACCATGGCTTTTGCTCGCAATGTTTTACATAGTGTGTTTTCTGAAAAGTAGGGCAGTCAACCGGAAATGGCTGGGCTTGTGGCTTTTAGACGATCAGGTTGAAGACTCAACTAAATCTTCGTTGTCTGGCTCTGATTCAATTTGTGCCTTTGCCTTCTTACTTTTCCAGTAGTGCTGGTCATGCCAGTCTTCAAGAAAAGATTTAGCGTGATCAATGGCCTCCGCACCATATCCATGCATCAGTGATTGAAACTTTGCGATTTCAAATTCAGAAATGAACTGATCATTGATGCCGTCGCGAGCGATTTCATCTTTGTGTTTTTGAATCCTTGAGGCCCAATTTCTAACCTCATCAGTGATGCTTCTGACTTGCTCATACGCGCGATTCAGCTTTTCTAGTTGCTTGATATCGCTGGCATCGACGTAGTACGTGCCATAGCACTTGTTTGCATACTTCAGCAAAAAGAAAGAGTTTGATTCGATCTCTTTGTCTGTGAATAGAAAGTGTGACATTTCCATCTGCGCCCAGTAGCCTGCTTCTTTTTCTAAAGCGTTTGAGCTGACATAGAGGGATAGTTTTGCCAAGATACGGATGTAGTCTCGGTGGTGCCCGTGGGACTTGTAGTAGGTGAAATTCTCCGTGCCAAGCAGCCTGATAATTTCTTTACGCTTGGGGAGTTCTTTTTCATCTTCAACATTCCAAAGCATGATTGAACCGCGTTGGATTTTTTCAAATAAGTCGTAATACACATCGTTCTCCTTCCATGTGCTCCCTAAACCCGAAGGTTTAGGGATTGAGGTTGATTGATAGAGTTAAGCGGGCTGATGAATCGTGACGCCACCGACGGTTGTGCTTTGTGGTGCATTGAGCATGACCTCGGGTTGAATAGCGCCATTGATTGCAGGTAAGCCACCGGGTTGATATCCCTTGTCGCCCGGCTTCATGCCCCAGCCAGAAGTAATGCCAAGTTTTTCGCGCAGCACGTCCAGCTTTTCTTGCATGGCTTCTAAGTCATCTGGCATGCTGGCTTCTGATATCAACCTGAATCCGTGACTTCGTGGTTAAAAAGTCTGGATTATCGTTATAAATCAATGGCTTAATGTTAAAATGGCGCTCACCTGAAAGGTGAGATGTACCATGACCGACTTCATTATCAAGA
>Ga0247833_1000597_pt1 | contig 65184 bp, 55 predicted proteins | sample LaCruzMarch2015__7_FD_187117 | JGI IMG/M metagenome (GOLD analysis project Ga0247833, IMG submission 187117) | Freshwater microbial communities from meromictic Lake La Cruz, Castile-La Mancha, Spain - LaCruzMarch2015_8m | ecosystem: Environmental > Aquatic > Freshwater > Lake | place: Spain...
ACAACACATACAGACCGCATTCGGCGCTCCAGGGGCGTACGCCCTTGGAAGTCCTCCAGCAATGGAAGGCGGCCTGACCACCCCACCAGCTCTCATAGGAACTGGACCACGGATGGGGGTCACGTCAACGGTGCCGATAGCGGCGAGCGATGGAATGCTGCGTGAGCTGGTGCTGGCCCTTGGACTCCCCGTGGCCTTGCTGGTGCTGGCGGTGCTGGCGCTGGAGCACTGGGGCGATCGAATGCCGCGTTGGCTGCAGCATTTTGCCGAACGCCCGTCCTGGCTCTGGAACACTGGCATCGGCCTGATCATTGGTCTGTCGCTGCTTCGCTGGCTGCTGCAGCGCTAAGACTGTTTAGGTCGCGTCGGCGAAGCAGTTCACGGTGACTTGCTCGGGATCCGCCCCGGCCTGGATCCCCAACGCGCCAACGCGGAGACCACTGCCGGGAGCAGCATCGGCCAGGAGGGAGCCAAGGCTCCGTGCCGCGGTACGAGCGCTGATCTCCTACGGCAAGGGCATCGGCTTCCGCGTTGCCATGCGCCCAAGGAAGCGGCGTGCTCTGCCCGAAAAGGCGGTCTCCAGTTCGTGGCAGTAGGCGCTACATGTGGTGTAGGCCATTGGCTTGCTTCTTCGTTCAGGAAACGAGGAATCCTGATGAAATGCTGGTTCAAGTGCCTTTCAGCCCTCTGAGCATGGGGGTAATTGAGACCCTCTTCTACAAGAGCCACCCACCGTGACGGTATGCGTGCCCTGGCTTCAAAGAGCTTACATATGGTGTGAGCTGGAGCGAACTGGAAACCCCCCTTCTGCCCGATTCTCCGGAGAGACGACTGGATGATCTGATCGAGACTGCCAAAGCTCACTTCCGCGCGAAGGTCGAGCACCCGTTCCGGGTGATCAAGCGGCAGTTCGGATTTCAGAAGACCCGGCTGCGGGGCATGATCAAGTACCGCTGCAAGGTGAACGACCTGGCAGCCCTTGGGAACCCATTCACGGTGCGTCATCAATTGCTATGCTGGGCAGGATAAGCGGAGTGTGGTACCTATTGGGGCTGCAACGGCCCTCAATGCAAGTGGCATGTCTCCAGAAATGGGGAGATCAGGCCGATCTGCGCTGGAACGTTCCAAGCCACACAGTTGACTGACCGTGACTGGCTATGGGGGCTTGATGTCCAGAGCTTTTCTAGGTGGTGATATCGTGACCTTTGTCGATGAATCAACGTATTTGGTGAAAAAGGGTAGAAGTGATAGATTGACTTCCTTTTTCTTGCCCAAGCGGCCAACGCTCTTGCCCATGCCGAAAACGGTTGAAATGCCCAAACGCCTTGGTCGTCAAGCCATTTTGAAGCCACTCCAGCAATTAAACTAAATTCATCCGGCTGTACCCCACCCAGAATGCATAGCTTAACAGCTTTTCAATGTTTTGTGTTGACGCCCCTTGAATTGTTGGGTGTTTCCATCGGTACGGCCACTATTTCTGCGGGAGGCATTGCCATTTTGGATCGGGAGTTCTGTCCCGATGATGATTTGGATCAGGCGATGCAGAGCCTGAACCAGCTGCTCAATTTTGCTGCGGGTTCAGGTGCGGTGGGAGTACGGATGCGGGTAGATCAGATTATTCATAGCCAGATCATGCTTTCCCAGGTGGCTCAGCACCCCCATTGGCTGATTCTATCGGCTTGGGAGGCCCAGGAGCTGGAAGATGTGCTGGAGGCGCTGCCCCAAGGAGAGTCCCGTCGGGTGTTGCTTGAGGTCACCTCCGTTGAGCAAGCCCTGAGGCTCGGGAAACACCACGATGTTGCCGGCCTTGTGGTACGGGGCCAGGAATGTGGTGGCTGGACCGGAGAGGATAGTTCGTTTATACTTCTGCAACGGCTGCTGACGTTGCAGTCGCAACCGCTCTATGTCCAGGGAGGAGGTGGCCCCCAGGTGGCAGCCGCCTGTCGAGGCCTGGGGGCAGCGGGCGTGGTGCTGGACGACCAGCTTTGGCTGATGCCCGAGTCGCCGCTGCCGGAGCCCTGGCAAGCTTTGCTCCGTTCGCTGACCGGGCAGGAGGCCATGGCCCTGGGCGAAAGGGTGGGCCATGGCTGCCGCGTGCTGGTGCGGCCGGGAATGGCGGCTGTGACACAGCTCAAGGCTCTGGCTGAGCAGATCGAAGTCGATCTGGGGGCTGGGGCCGAGGCGGACCAGCGCTGGTACCAGCAGGCAGGCAGCTATCTGGGCTGGGGCAATCCCGAAACCACCCCCTGGCCCATGGGCCAGGGGGTGGGGCTGGCAGCCTCATTGCTGAGGCGCTTTGGCACCACAGGCAAGCTAATCCGTTCAATTTTGGCCAACAGTGGCAAGCAGCTGGGTTTGGCCGACGACTTGCAACCCCTGCGTGCCGGGGCTCCGCTGGCAGTCTCCCACGGCACCCCTTACCCGATTGTGCAAGGGCCGATGACGCGGGTGAGCGACACGGCGGAGTTTGCCAATGCTGTGTCCCTGGCGGGGGCACTGCCGCTGCTGGCCCTGGCGATGATGAGGGGCAGTCAGGTGCGTGACCTTCTCAATCGAACCCAGGCGCTGTTGGGAGACCGACCCTGGGGTGTGGGGCTGTTGGGATTTGCCCCTAAATCGTTGCGGGATGAGCAGATCGAGGCCATCTACGCGGCCAAGCCACCCTTTGCCCTGATCGCCGGTGGGCGACCTGACCAGGCGGCGGCCTTTGAGAAGGAGGGGATTGCCAGCTATTTGCATGTGCCGTCGCCTGTGCTGCTCAAGTTGTTTTTGGAGCAAGGGGCGCGCCGGTTTGTGTTTGAGGGCCGCGAGTGCGGGGGCCATGTCGGCCCTCTGAGCAGCTTTGTGCTCTGGGAGAGCATGGTGGACACCTTGCTGAGCGAGGTGGGGCCGGACCATGGCTCCGAGATTCATGTGCTGTTTGCTGGAGGCATCCACGACAGTTGCTCAGCAGCCTTCATTTCCGTGCTAGCCGCACCCCTGGCCCAGCGGGGGATGAAGGTGGGCGTGTTGATGGGCACCGCCTATCTGTTTACCCATGAGGCTGTGGACTGCGGCGCGATTTTGCCGAGTTTTCAGGAGCAGGCGCTGCGCTGCGATCACACCGTCAACTTGGAGACGGGGGTAGGCCACGCCAGCCGATGTGCGGTTACCCCCTTTGCAGACGAGTTCTATTCCGCCCGGAGGACCATGCTGGCGGCGGGGGATTCCGCAGAGGAAATCAAGGACGCCCTGGAGGCCCTGACCCTGGGCCGGCTGAGGCTTGCCTCCAAAGGGCTCGTGCGCGAAGACGATGGGGTACTGACAGCCGTTGATGCACCACGCCGCCATCGCGATGGCATGTACATGATTGGGCAGGTGGCCACCCTGCGCAACCAGGTGATCAGCGCAGAGCAGTTGCACCAGGAGTTGGTCTATGGGGCGGCCCAGTGGCTCAATCGGAGGCGGCCCGCCCAGCTGAACCCGGCCGAGTACGGGCCAGATCGCCCCTCCGACATCGCCGTCATCGGCATTGGCACCCTCCTGCCCGATGCCCAGGATCCCCAGGATTACTGGCTTAACATTCTCAACAAGGTTGATTCGATCCAGGAAATCCCCGCCAGCCGCTGGGACTGGCGGCTCTATTACGATGTCGACCCCCAGGCCCGCGACCGGATCTACTCCAAGTGGGGCGGCTTTCTCGACGATGTACCCTTCGACCCGCTGCGGTTTGGCATTCCGCCTAAGTCCCTGAAGTCCATTGAGCCTTTACAGCTTTTGGCCCTGGAGGTGGTGCGGCGGGCGCTGGAGGACGCGGGCTACGCCACCGGAGAGTTTGATCGAGAGAACACCTCTGTCATTTTGGGGGCGGGGGGCGGCCTTGCCGACCTGGGGCAGCAGTACGCCACCCGATCAGAAATTCCCCGCTATGTGGAAAATCCAGACGAAGGGGTTTGGGATCGCTTGCCGGAGTGGTCCGAGGAGTCGTTTCCGGGAGTGTTGCTGAACGTGATTGCAGGCCGGGTGGCCAACCGTTTTGATTTGCGCGGCATTAACCATACTGTCGATGCCGCCTGTGCCTCTTCCCTGGCCGCCATCGATCTGGCGGTCAAGGACCTGGAAAGCGGCCACAGCAACATGGCCATTGTCGGGGGAGTAGACACGATCCAGAGTCCGTTTGCGTTTTACTGCTTCAGCAAGTCCCAGGCTCTGTCGCCCCGAGGTCGCTGCCGGAGCTTTGACCAGTCCGCCGATGGCATCGCCATCAGTGAGGGGCTGGCGGTGGTGGTGTTGAAACGGCTGGCCGATGCGGAGCGGGACGGAGATCGCATCTACGGGGTGATCAAGGCTGTAGGTGGCTCCAGCGACGGCAAAGCCCTGGGGATGACCGCCCCTCGGCCCGAAGGGCAGATGCTTGCTCTAGGAAGGGCCTACGGAAAAGCTGGCTTTGCCCCCAGCACACTGGGTTTGTACGAAGCCCACGGCACCGGTACGGCGGTGGGTGATCGCGCTGAACTGGAAACGTTGGTCACCACCATGAATGAGCACCAGGCTGATCCAAAGGCCTGCGTCCTGGGGTCGGTCAAGACCATGATTGGCCATACGAAATCTACCGCTGGCGTGGCCGGTCTGGTGAAAGCGGTGCTGGCCTTGCACCACCGAGTGCAGCCCCCCCACGCCAATGTGGAGCAGCCCCTGGCCCCCATCACCGATCCCAGTAGCCCTGTCTACCTGCTGAAGGAGGCACGCCCCTGGATCGCCCATCCCGACTATCCGCGCCGTGCCGGGGTCAGCGCCTTCGGCTTTGGCGGCACCAACTTCCATGCTGTGTTGGAGGAGTATGCTGCCGCCCCGGTGAAGCCCCAGGGGGCCGACCGTTGGCCCTGCGAACTGCTGATTTTCCGAGCCGCCAGCAAGTCTGCCCTGGTGGAGGAGATTGAGCAGCTGCGGCGGGCTCTGGCCACCGGAGCACGTCCCCGTCTGGTCGACCTGGCCTTTAGCTATGTCCACCGGGCTCAGGCTCGCCAGGCTGACACGGCCTGCCTGTCCTTGGTGGTCGAGAGCCTGGAGCAACTGGCAGGGGCCTTGGAGATCACTCTCAACCATCTACGGCAAGAAAAGAGCCCACCCCTGCCGCCTCATTTTTCCCTGGGGTTAGATGCGTCGATTACAAAGCAGAGCATTGCTTTCTTGTTTCCAGGGCAAGGGTCGCAGTACCCAAACATGGCCCGGGAGGTTGCCCTGTACTGCCCAGAAATGAGGCAATCGATAGAGTTTGCCGATCGCTGTATCGATGCTGATCAGCTAGGGGGGCGACTGAGTTCGTTTATCTATCCCCCTAGCAGCTACTCAGGTCAAGAAGAAGAGGATTTTCGCCTGCGGCTGACTAACACTCAGATCGCTCAGCCAGCCCTTGGGGCAATTGCGGCTGGATATATCGACCTTGCCGCTCGGCTAGGGCTGAAACCTGCGATGACCTGCGGCCATAGCTTTGGCGAGTATGTGGCGCTTTACTGCGCCGGGGTTCTGACCCGGGAAGAATTCCTCAACCTTTCTGCCACCCGGGGCCGGGTGATGGCCACGGCCTGCGCTGACTCCGATGGAGCCATGGCAGCAGTGCAGGCGGCTCGGGACGATCTGATGCAGCACCTGGACGGGTTTGGGCACGTTGTGATTGCTAACCACAATTCACCCAGCCAGTCAGTGATCTCTGGCCCCACCCAAGCCATCCATGAAGTGGTGGAAAACCTCAACAAAGCGGGAATTTTGGCTCGCCTACTGCCTGTGGCGGGGGCCTTTCATTCGCCGCTGGTGGCCTCAGCCCAGAAGGCAATGGAGGTACCCCTGGCGACCGCGGAGCTTCGGGTGCCATCAATGCCGGTCTACAGCAATGCCACCGCTAAACCCTACGGCGCCGAACCCGAGGCTATTCGTGAGCAGTTGTCCGCCCATCTGACCTCGCCAGTCAACTACTTATGTCAGATTGAGGAGATCTACAAGGCTGGAGCAAGGGTTTTTGTGGAGCTTGGTCCCAAGAGCGTGCTGACCAAGCTGGTGGGTCAAATTCTAGAGGGGCAACCCTTCACTGCTGTCTCCCTTGATGGCCAAGGTGGAAATCTCATCGGTTTTTTGGCCGCACTGGGGAAGCTCAGCACCCAGGGTGTTGGTCTCCAGCTGCTGACTCTGTTTGATGGTCGCGACGTGGCCCGCCTGGATCTCGATCGGCTTGAGCAATACCAGGAGTCACCGCTCCCCCGCAGTGCCTGGTTCGTGAACGGTGGACATGCCCGGCCCCAAGGCGTAGCCGTGGGCCACACCGGCAAGCTACCGCCGCTGACGTTGGAGCAAAAGCTCTCCGCCCCAGCACACCCAATACCTCTGCCGACGCCAACGCACCTTGTCGCTCCACCCCTAGAGCCCGAGTCCGGCACCAAACGCTTGACGAACAACCTCGATACCCCGAACCTCCCCATAACCCCAATCCCACCATCCCCCCAGCCCCGTCCGATGACCCACTCCGCCCAACCCGAACCCCCAGCCCTCCCAGATCCAATCCTGGTGGCCTACCAGGCCCACCAGGCCACCATGTTTCAGTTCCTGGCGGTGCAGGAGCGGGTTGTCAGCCAGTTTTTAGAGTGCCAGAGAGGTCGGACTGGTTCTCAGGCAGCTGCTCTGGCCCCTGCCACAGCTCAGGTTCAGCGCCTGGGGATGGCGGTGGCACCCCCAGGCGCCGCGATGGCGCCGGAGCCGTTGACTGCCCCTGCCGCTGTGCCACCGGCTCCGCTCCCCGGCTCCACTCCCCGCCTCTCCTTTGCTCCTGAGGTAACAGTTGAGAATGGCGTGGCCCAGAAGGCTGCCAGCCCTAACGGCTCGATCCAAAATGGCCAAAGCCCGACCAATGCGGCTCAGGCTGGGGCAGAGCATCCCCCCAAGGTTGCATCCACTCCGGCTCCAGCTCCGGCCCGGGAGGAGCTGCTGCGACAGCTGTTGGATCTGGTCAGCGATCGCACCGGCTACCCCACCGACATGCTGGGCCTCGACCAAGATCTTGAGGCTGAGCTGGGCATCGACTCCATCAAGCGGGTGGAAATTCTCGGGGCCATGCAAAAGAACCTCGGTACTGATCTAGCAGCCCTTGTGCAGCAGGACATGGAAGCCCTGACTCGGGTCAAGACCCTGAATGGCCTGATCGACCGACTGCTGGGGGCTCTGCCTGCACCTTTGCCTCTGAAAGAACCGGAAGTCGTTTCTCCACCAGCGGCAAACACCGAACTGGCTCCTCCGGCAGAGCTGGATAGAGCCCAGATGCTTTCTTCGCTGCTCGAACTCGTCAGCGATCGCACCGGCTACCCCACCGACATGCTGGGACTCGACCAAGACCTGGAGGCGGAGTTGGGCATCGACTCGATTAAGCGGGTAGAGATTCTGGGCGCTTTGCAAAAGACCCTGCCCCCTGCACTGGGGGAACTGTTTCAGCAGCAGATGGAGCAGATGACGCGCACCAAGTCGCTCAACGCCCTGGCGGACCAGCTGATGGCCCTGGCTTCCAGCAGCTCGGAGTCCCGCCTGGGAAAGCCGCCGATGCCGCAGTCAGCCTCCCCCGCTACGTAATGCGGGGGGTGCCAGCTCCCCTGGAGTCCGGCCCCCGACCAAGTCTGACCGGGCTTTACCTGGTGGTGCCCGACCAAGCCTTGGCTCCCGAATTGATCAAGCGTCTGGAGCAGAGTGGGGCCACTGTGGCCCTTTTGCCTCCAGCTCTGCTCAATGACCTGGGCCAACTGCGTCAGACCGTTGAGCAGTGGCGAGAGCGCTGCGGCCCGGTAGCGGGTGTGGTGCTTTTGTCTGTCCTCGACGCCCAGGAACCAGACTCTCTGAACACCTGGCGGCAACAGACCCAGACGCACATCAAGGGAGTCTTTCAAGTACTGCAGCTTTGTGCCATCGACTATTCCCAGGCAGACCAAGACGAACCATTTCGTATCGTGGCGACATCTCAGATGGGAGGATGCTTTGGCCGCGATCACAACCTGACACTCCAGGGACTGGCCGGAGGGGGCTACACCGGGCTGTTGAAATGTCTAATCACCGAGGCGACCCAGGTGCAGGCCAAGGCCATTGATCTAGATCCGGCTCTCTCAGCAGTTCAGGGGGCCGACATTGTGCTGGCCGAGTTGCTTGCCCCGGGTCGGTTGGAGGTTGGTTATCCGAGCGGACAGCGCACAGTCTTTGCCACCGTAGAGGCACCCCTACCGGAGACCAAGCGGGATTCTCTGGCCATTAATGAAGACTGGGTGGTGTTGGTGACAGGAGGAGCGCGGGGCATCACCGCTGAAGTCCTGACCGAGCTGGCCCCCTATGGACTGCGACTGGTGCTGGTGGGGAAATCCCCCCTGCCTGGATCTGAGCCAGTTGATACCGAGGGTATCGAAGAGGAGTCCCTGCTGCGGAAGGCTCTAATTCTGCGCATGCAGGCAAAGCATTCCCAACCTGGGCAGCAACCCCCTCGGCTGATGCCCGCCGAGATCAACCACAAGATTCAGGAGTTGAGGCGCGATCGCGCTGTACGCCACAACCTGGAGAGGCTTCGGCAGCTGGGGGCCGAGGTTGAGTATCACGCCGTAGACGGTCGCGATGGGGCAACCCTCGGTCAGCTGGTAGACGATCTCTACCGGCACTACGGGCGCATTGACGCCGTTATCCACGGAGCTGGCATCATCGAAGACAAGCTGGTCGCTGACAAGTCGCTGGCCTCCTTTGAGCGGGTGTTTGACACCAAGGTCGACAGTGCCTTCACCCTCAGCCTCCACCTGCGGCCCGACTCACTCCAACTGATGGTGTTTTTTAGCTCTGTCGCCGGGCGCTACGGCAACCGCGGACAGGCCGACTACGCAGCCGCCAACGAGGTGATGACGCGCCTGGCCTGGGATCTCGATCGGCGCTGGCCCCAGACCCGGGTGGTGTCCTTGTGCTGGGGTCCATGGGATACCACTGGGATGGCCTCGGAGGCGGTCAAGCAGCAGTTTCGAGCCCGAGGCATTGAGCCCATCCCCTTGGCCAGCGGTCGCCGGTTCTTCCTCGAGGAGTTGCTGTACGGCACCAAGGGGGACACTGAGGTGGTGGCGGGGGTCGGCCCCTGGGAGGCCTACGAGCAGGAGCAGTCCCTAACCAGAGAGCCCCGTAGTCAGAGTCAGATCTCGATCCCCTCAGGCCATTCAACCTCTGCCTTTTGGCTACTGCCTGGCCCACCCCAGACCTTACCCAACGGAGCAGTGGTGGTGGAGGCCACCCTCAGCCTCCAGACGGCTCCCTACCTCTACGACCACCGCCTGGAAGGCAGGCCAGTGTTACCCGCCACGGCGGCCCTGGAGTGGCTGGCGGAGCTCGTGCAGGCTGGTTGGCCCGACTGGGTGGTCAGCGAAGTGAGAAATCTGCGGGTCCTGCGGGGGGTGGTGCTCAGTTCTGAAACTGATACCGCACGTCTGCGGCTACAGGCGCTGGCCTCGACCCACGCTGATGCCGCTGAACTGTTGGTCACCGCCTTGATTGAGGACGCCGATCGCCAGCTTCCGATGTATCGAGCCCAGGTGGTGCTGCGTTCGCAGCTTGTCGAGCCCCCCCCCATGGTCTGGGATCCGATACCGCCGGAGCCCACCCTCTCCCCGGGGATGGCCTATCGCGACTACCTCTTCCATGGCCCCAGATTTCAGCTGGTGCAGTCAATCGAGGCCATAGCTGAGCAGGGTATTGACGCCTGGGTCACCCCGAGTGATGGGGCTACCTGGGTAAGCGGCGGCAGCCAAGTTAGCTGGCTCTTCGATCCCGGGCTGCTCGACACGGCCCCCCAGTTGGCCATCGTGTGGGCTCGCCTCTACCGTGACACCACGCCACTACCCTCCTGCCTGACCTCAGTGGTGCGCTACGCGGTAGCAGGGCCACCGGGGCCTCTACAGTTGCGGCTACGACTGCGACAAGTGGAAGAAAATTCCATAGTTTATGACGCTGTATTCTGTGACCGTGATCAGCAGGTGCACCTGGCAATGACCCAGATTGAGAGCACCTGCAACCCCGCCCTAAATCGATTGGCAGGAAACTCCCATGGTTGACTTCACCAGGGACATCGCCATTGTTGGGATGGCTGCTTTATTTCCCCAGGCCAAAGACCTCAGGACCTACTGGCAAAACATCCTAAATCGGGTCAATGCGGTGACTGCCGCCCCCGACGAATGGTCCCAGGGTTTTGTCGATCCAGACTCGACCGCCAACAACCGCATCAACAGCGCCATGGGCGGCTTCCTTGGCCCTCTGGCAGAGTTCAACCCGTTGGAGTTCGGCATCATGCCCAACTCCGTCGATGGGGGAGAACCGGACCATTTTTTGGCCCTCAAGGTGGCTTCCCAAGCCTTGGCTGACGCGGGCTACACCACTCGCACCTTCAACCGCCAGAAAACTGGCATCATTCTGGGTCGGGGAACTTACATTAACCGGGGTTACAACACTCTCCTGCAGCACGGTCAGATTCTCGACCAAACCATGGGCCTGCTGAAGCAGATCTTGCCCACCATGGACGCGGATACTGAAGCTGAACTGAGAGCTCAGCTTCAGGCCAGTCTGCCCCCCTTTACCCCAGAGATGGCCCCGGGCTTGGTTCCCAATGTGATTACAGGTCGCATTGCCAATCGCCTCGATCTAATGGGGCCAAATTACATCGTTGATGCGGCCTGTGCCTCATCGCTGATCGCCGTCGAGCACGCCATGCAGGAACTCCGCAGCGGTCGCTGCGACATGGTGCTGGCGGGCGGGGTGCATGCCTCGACACCGCCGCAGATCAATATGATTTTCAGCCAACTGGGGGCGCTGGCTCGCAATGCGGTCAAACCCTTTCATGCGGGGGCCGAGGGCACGCTGCTCAGCGAGGGGGTAGGCATGGTGGTTCTCAAGCGACTGGTGGATGCCGAAGCCGATGGCGATCGCATCTATGCGCTGCTCAAGGGGGCAGGCACCGCCAGCGACGGGAAGGCGTTGGGGTTGCTGGCCCCCCGCTCCGAGGGGGAGGTGCTGGCCCTTGAGAGGGCCTACGAATCCAGTGGCATTGACCCCACGACTCTCGAGCTGATCGAGGCCCACGGTACGGGCATTCCCCTGGGCGATCGCACCGAGATTCGCTCCCTCTCCCAGTTGATCGGGCAACGCCAAGGCACCTTACCCACCTGCGCCGTGGGCTCCGTTAAGTCGATGATTGGCCACTGCATTCCGGCGGCGGGTGCGGCCAGCCTGATCAAAACGGCCCTGGCGCTCTACCACAAGGTGTTGCCCCCCACCCTCTGCGATCAGGTCGACCCCGACCTGGAACTGGAGAAGACTCCCTTTTACCTGAATACAGCCCCCCGCCCCTGGATCCACGGCCAGGGCGACGTGCCCCGTCGGGCCGGGGTGAATGCCTTTGGCTTTGGCGGCATCAATTCCCACCTGGTGTTAGAAGAACATGTGCCCACGGAGCCAACTCTCCCCACTCTGCTGTACCGGGACTGGCCCAGCGAGGTCATTGTGTTTTCGGGGACAGACTGGGGGGCTGTGGGGGAGTCGATCGCTCGGGTTCAGCAGTATCTGGAACAGCAGCCAACAGTCAGCCTGGCCGATCTGGCCTACACCCTGTCAAAGTATCCTCTGGGGTCCCACCGGCTGAGTCTGGTGGCATCCTCCATCCATCACCTCAAGAATAAGCTAGCCAAGGCCCTCAACTGTCTCAACGAATCCACTCAGGGGAGCAACCACACTGGTATTTACACTGGAGTGATTGATAAGGCCAATCCCGTCGGGGGGACCTGCTTTCTGTTCCCAGGCGAGGGATCTCAGTATCCCGACATGCTGAGCGATCTGTGCCTTTATTTTCCCCAGGTACGGGCCTGGTTTGACTTTCTGGACAATACCTTTGCCCATCGCCGCCAGTGCCCCCCCAGCCAGCTGGTTTTTCCACCCCCCACTGGGCTCACGACCCAGGAACGGGCGCTGGTGCAGCAGCAGCTTTATCACATGGATGTGGCCTCTGAGATTGTCTTTATTGCCAGCATGGCCCTGCATGAGCTGCTCAACGAGTTTCAGGTGCCCTGCGACGCCATGGTGGGCCACAGCACAGGAGAAAATACGGCACTGATCGCATCGGGCACCATTCGCCTGGCCGACAAGGCTGAACTGCAAGAGAAGATGCGCCAGCTCAACCAAATCTATTTGGATGTTGAGCGGAGCGGTGACATTCCTCAGGGGGCCCTGCTGACAGTGGGGGCCTTCGACCCCAAGCTCCTGTCGCTGCTGCTGGATGAGATGGCCGGACGGCTGCACCTGGCCATGGACAACTGTCCCAACCAAGTGATTTTGTTTGGCGATGAACCAACTATCGCAGCCGTTGAAGACCGATTGCGGATGGCAGGGGCAATCTTCCAGCGACTGCCTTTCAACCGGGGATATCACACGCCACTGTTTGAACCAGTGGCCAAAGCTTTTAACACATTTTACAAAAGCCTCGTGCTTGGCCCTGGCCACACACCCCTTTACAGCTGTGCCGACGTTGCTGCCTTTCCTGAGGATCCCGAGGCGATCGCCGCTCAGGCCACCCAGCAGTGGTCTAGTCGGGTGCGGTTCCAGGAAACCATCGAACACCTCTACGCCCAGGGCATCAGCGCTTTTGTCGAAGTCGGGCCTAGCAGCAACCTGTCAAGTTTTGTGGGAGACATCCTCCAGGGGCGTGCCCATCTGGCCTTGGCAAGCAACAGCCGCCGCCGTCCAGGTCTGGCCCAGCTGATGACCTTGCTGGCCCGGCTCATCACAAGGCACGACCTTGACCTCACCCTCCTCTACAGCCAGCGGCAGCTCACCGAGCTTGACCTTGCTGTCCCACCTCGGCCCACGGTCCCAAGCCCGGTGCTGACCTTGACCATGCCCACCATGTCCCTGTCGCCGGGGTTTGCACAAACCCTCCAAGCCCGCCTGGCACAAGCCCATGCCCCAAATCCTTCGCCCCCCCCGATCACAACACCGAGCCAGGCAGCTCCCTGGCCAGAAGCTATCGCCCCAGCCACATCACCAGCTCTCAGCTTGCACGGGCGGGCGACTGAAGACCAGGTGGCTAGACAGCAGCAGGCGCCTCAGGAATCCCTGTCCCCGGAGACTCACCAGGGCCATCAGCCGTCTCAACCGCCTTTCCCCAGCATGGTCGCCCCGACCATGCCACCGCTTGAGGGCGACGGGCTGGGGGCCATTCTGGCTGGCCACTTTGCCTTGATGAACGAGTTTTTGGGCAACCAGGAGCGGGTTTCGATGCGCGCGCAGGCCGAGCTGGCGTCACTGCCCATTCGCACCAAGACCATCGCCGCACTGGCGATTCCTACCACCGACTCGGCCTGGGCGCTACTAGGAAAGATTGTAGAGCGGAGTGACGATCGCATTTATTGCGAGCGTTGCTTCACTCTGGAGCACGACCGTTTTTTGATCGATCACACCCTGGGCGGACAGCTTTCGAGCTACCAACCTGAACTTCACCCCCTGCCAGTGATTCCCTTCACCATGAGCATGGAGATGGTGGCCGAGGCTGCCGTCCTTTTGGTGGGGGATGGTTACACAGTTGCCCAATTGTCAGATCTGCGGGGATACCGCTGGCTGTGCCTGGATCAGGACAATCTAACTCTTGGGATTTTGGCCCGCCGTCGGCCCTCCCCCGCCACGGCTCCCCAGGTGCAGGTCCAGATTTTCCAGCTCGGGGCCGACTCGCAGCTTCCCCGTCAGTTGGTGTTTGAGGGTCTGGTGGACCTGGCGAGTGAGCCCCTGGCGGCACCTTCACCCCTGCCCTTTGCCCTTAGCCAATCTGCCCCTTCCCGCTGGGACGATGCCGATCTCTACCAGACCGGCATGTTCCACGGGCCTCGCTTCCAGGGGGTGACCCACCTGCGCCGCTGGGGGGCCGAGGGCATCGAGGCCGACCTGCAAACCATCGCCACCAACGATTTCTTTGGCACCACTCCAGAGTCCAGCTTTCTCATCGATGCTGGGCTGTTGGATGCCGCTGGGCAACTGGTCGGCTACTGGGTGTCAGAACAGTTTGGCACCGATTTCAACGTGTTTCCCTTTCAGGTGGCGCGCTTTCATCAGTACGAGCCACCCTTGCCGCCGGGCTCCCAGGTGCTTTGTCGAGGGTTGATGCGCTTTGTCAGCGATCGACAGACCGAGGCAAGCTTTGACTTTTTCGACGTCAACCAACGGCTGATCGCCCGCTTGGAGGGTTGGCAAGACCGCTACTTCAGCATTCCCCACGCCTACTACCAGTGCCGCCTTCATCCCCAGTCGGCTTTTCTCTCCTACCCCTGGGCGATCGCCGAACCCTTGGTTCTGCGCCGCATCGATCCCTTCCCTGAAGGATTCTTTGAAGATTCCTGGGGGATCTGGCAGCGGGTACTGGCCCACCTCAGCCTGTCCGAGCCGGAGCGTGAGCGCTGGTACTCCTTCCCTGCCAAGGGCCAGCGCCGCACGGAGTGGCTGCTGGGGCGCATTGCCGCCAAGGATGCGGTGAGACAATGGGCGTGGGATAACCTTGGCTTGACCCTCGCCCCAGTAGATATCAGCATTGTGGCCACTGCCACAGGCAAACCCATGATCGAATGTGCCCACCTGGCCCAGATCACGGCGCTGCCCGATCTTTCCATCAGCCACAGCCAGGGCTACACCGTGGCGGCTTTGGCCACCCCCGGTATGCAGATTGGCGTCGATCTGCAGAAGCTCTCCCAGAATCATGCCGACGACTTGCTGTTAGCCGCCTTTGGCCCGGCAGAGCAATCATGGCTGCAAACCGGGGGAACACAGGTTGGCGTATCCCTTTGGTGCGCCAAAGAGGCCGCAGCCAAGGCTGTGGGCCTTGGCTTGGGTGGGGACCCCCGGAAGTGGAAAATCACCAACTGTTCCCCCGACGTCCAACGGGTTGAGGTTACTTTTGAAACCCAAACCCTTCAGGTCAGCCTGAAACAGCAGGCCGACGAAATTTTGGCCGTCTGTCAGCGGCCTGTCATCCGGTGACGATTGTCGCTGCCCCTCGCTTTGTCTGTTCATTTCACCAAGGAGATTAAGTTCAATGACCACGACCCCACTTTCCTACAGCCCCGAAGAATTGAGTGCCCAGGTAATCGCCGTGCTCAACGAGGTCACCATGGACTGGGAACTTGATCTGGAGGAAGACATCGGCCCAAGCACCCGTCTGATTGACGACCTTGCCTTTGAGTCCATCGACATTGTGCGGTTTGTCGTGGCGCTGGAGCAGCATTTCAACTGCAAAGGTTTGCCCTTTGAAAAACTGTTTATGCGTGATGGGGACTACGTTGATGAACTACGGGTCAATGAAGTCGTTGAATTTTTAAATGAATCCCTACCCACCGCTCATTCATCCTAAACCACTGAGATCACCATGAAGAAGCTATTAATGATCGGCCTTGATGGGGCTACCTACGCCTTGCTCAAGCCACTGATTGCAGACGGATACATGCCCTTTTTGGGGAAAGTCATGGCGGAGGGCGCCTACGGAGAACTAATGTCCACGCCCAACCCCCTAACTCCGCCGGGCTGGATCTCCACCGTCACCGGTTGTAGCCCCGATGTCCACGGTATCTACGACTTTCTACGGCCCGAGTCGACTGAAGCTGGCGTTTTCTTAAAAGTCAACGACTCCCGCGACATCCTCTGTGACACCGTGTGGACCCTGGCCAGCCGCCAGGGTAAGCGGGTGACGACGCTGAATTTCTACGGCATGTCCCCCCCCGTGGAGGTGGAAGGGTACCTGATTTCCGGGTTTATTCCCTGGCGTCACCTGCGCAGCGCCACCTTTCCCGAATCCCTCTTCGACACTGTCAAAAGTCTGCCCAACGTAGACATTAAAAAGTTGGGCATGGATATTGGTGAAGAAAAGAAATGCATCCAGGGCCTACCTGAAGAAGAATACGAGGACTGGATCCATCTCCAATCCGAGCGGGATGCTGCCTGGACAGAGCTGCTCAGCCATCTAATGGAACATGACCCGACGGACCTAACCGCCATTGTCTATGACGGCACCGACAAGATTCAGCACCTGTTCTGGCGCTACCTCGATCCGTCACTGGTGGAGGAGACAACCGCCATCCCGTGGGACACCCACATTCGCGAACTATGCCTCAACTACTACCGACAGATCGATCAGAGCATTGAGAGATTGGTAGCCATTTCAGGGCCTGACACTCACTTGGTGATTACCTCTGACCACGGGTTTGGGCCTACCCACGAAGTTGTCTATGTCAACGAATGGCTCGCTCGCAACGGCTACCTCAGCTGGACTGCTCAGACCATTGTTGATAACACCAGCAAGCTGACGGCGGATCGCATCAAAGATCACACCTTGATGATCGACTGGGAGCACACTCTTGCCTACTCGCTGACCCCCAGCAGCAATGCGATCTACGTGAAGCAGGCCAAGGACGGGACTCAGGGAGTTTCACCGGAGGAGTACCCAGATTTTTGCCGTACCCTCCAACAAAAGCTCCTGGACTACCGGCACCCCATCGATGGTGGGCAGGTCTTTGCCAAGGCCGATCTGAACGAGAATCGCCTGGCTGGCAAGCCCAGCCTTGAGCATGCCCCCGACATCACCCTGGGACTGCGGGACGGGGGATTTGTCTCGATCTTGCGATCGGCTGAGGTGGTCAAAACCAGGGACAAGGTCGATGGCACTCATCGACCTAACGGTGTTTTTATCGCCTGGGGTCCCGACATTGCCTCGGGCAAGCACCTCGAGCCCCTGTCTATTTTAGACGTAACACCCATGCTACTCCATCTGATGGGGTTAGAGATCCCTAAGGAGATTGAGGGGCGAGTTCCGGTGGAGGCGCTCAAGGCAGAGGCGCTCAGCGCCAACCCGGTTAAGATATCTGAGATGGTACAACCTGCGAAGCCAAAAGCCGCAGCCGATCGCCCAGAGATCTCAGAGGACGAAAAGGATGCGCTCATGGCTCAACTGAAACTCTTGGGCTATATGGACTAGTCCCAGCTTCATGAACTCTACTCACAATACAATGAACTCTACAACAACACCTTATCGGGTGGAATCGCTGTTTGACACCATTGGTGCGGTGGTCACCCCGGATGGTGACGGTGGGCTTTTGAACCTGAGCCGCGACGCGGTCCTATCTCTACTCAAGAAGCACGGGGCGCTGTTGTTTCGGGGCTTTGCCCCCGAACTGGAAGCCTACCAAGCTTTTAGTGATCTCTTTTGTGCAGAGTTTATTACCTACATGGGGGGCGGTTACCAGCGACAGGTGATCAACACAGAAGGCGACCAGACGATCCTGTCAGTCAACTACTATCTTGGCCAGCAGCATCAGCGCACCTTTGGTCTACCCCTTCACGGTGAAATGTACTACATTGATCACCGACCAGACGTCATGTTTTTTTATTGTGTGCACCCCGCCAGCCGGGATGGGGAAACAACTGTTGCTGATGGAGCCCTGCTATACCAAGCCCTCAGCCCCAAGACCCAGGACTGCTTTAATCGGCAACGACTCAAGTACATACGCTCCTACCAACGTGAAGACTGGCAGGCCCGGTTTCTGACTGAAGACATGGCTGTTGTACAGCAGTTCTGCCACGACAATGGCCTAAGCATTACACAACATGGCGATGACTCGATTGACACCGAATACGTTTCCCCTGGGGTGATGCATCCTCCCCGGAGCGATCGCCCAGTGTTTATCAACAATCTGCTGCCGGTGATTTGGCAGGAGGAAAACGGCAGTACCAACAACATCGTGCGTTGGGAAGATGGCTCTCAAATTTCCGCTGATATCATTGAGGAGACCAAGGCGGCGGCTGATCGATGTACTCGTCTAGTGGCCTGGCAACCCTTGGAGATCCTGATGGTAGACAACACCCGTGTACTCCACGGCAGAAAGGCATTTGAGGACAATCATCGAGAGATCTACACCCGTATGGGACGTTCGATTCTCTGGTAAGCGATCGCCCCCTAGCCTTTGACAGAGAATGAGCTGTTACCGAGTAGAACAATGCGAAGACGGGGAATGTTGATGCGAAGGTTCATGCGCAGAGCACTGCTCTCGGATGAACGGCAGTTGCAGCACCAGGGGTTGCAGCGGAAGTATCTGTTGCATACCCCAGCGACCTACCGGCCAGAACATCCTCTGCCCCTAGTAATTGCTCTCCACGGAGGCTACACCAGCCCCAGCCGCTTTGCTCTGACAACTGGCTTCAACGATCTGGCCGATTCCGAAGCGTTTCTGGTGGCTTACCCAGAGGGCTTTGATCGCCATTGGAACGACGGTCGCCCTGGCGTCAACACTGACATCGATGACGTGGGTTTCATTGCCGCCCTGATCGACGACATCCAAAGGCATCGAGCAGTGGATACCAAACGGGTCTATGCGGTCGGCATCTCCAACGGGGGCTACATGGTCCAACGCCTGGCGTCTGAGCTACCCCATACCTTTGCCGCCTTTGCAACCGTAGCCGCCGCTCTGCCTGTGCCTCTGCGGGTGAAGATGCAGACCAATACGCCAGTTTCCTTGCTGATGATCAACAGTCGGCGGGATAGGTTTGTCCCTTTTCAGGGCGGGGTGTCCCGTCGAGGTAAGGGTGGCGAAATCCTGTCAATTCCCGACACCTTTGAGTTTTGGAGGCAAAAGGGCAACTGCCAAACGGAATCAGCCTGGGATTTTACCTCTTCGGCCCACTTCCTTGGGGGGCAGACTGGCGAGATCGAGGTCACCCGCTATGTCAATCCGGAAGGTGGGGCGGAGGTGGTGCTAATCGTTTTAGCCAATGGGGGACACACCTGGCCGGGCGGGGTTCAACAACCCCAGTGGCTGGTGGGGGAAACCTCTCAGGACATCGATGCCAGCCAGCTGATTTGGGCGTTTTTTCAGGGTCACCGCCTCCTCGCCACCACCAATGCGCATGGATGAAGCTCTCAACCCAATTTCCTTTGAGTTTTTCCATCGGTTTCTCCTCTATCAGGCCAGCTTCAATACCTCCTTCACCCTGGAGCTGGGGGCAATTCTTGAGCCGGCTCTTTGCGAGTCGGCACTGGGGCTGGTCATGGAGCGTCACCCGATTCTGCGATCGCGTGTGGCGATCGACTTGGAGTCTCCCGAACGCTACTTCTGGCAGCCTCTCCCCATCTCCGCTCCGCTCCCCCTGACGTGGTGTCCCCTAGACGGCGACGACGCTGATCTCCCCTCCGCTTTTGGCCGCCTTGAAAGCGATCACCAAAATCGTACCCTTCCACTCGATCGATCTGCGCCGTTTCATCTGTTCATCATGCCGTGGAGACAACGGCTCACCCATGTGCAGCTGGTGGCCTCCCACACCGCCCTGGACGGCAAAAGCTCAGTCATTTTTCTGAGAGATTTCCTGAAGTTTTACTTGGCGTTGCAGCAGGGGCAATCGCCACAAGTCACCCCTACTCCGCTTGGCGGTGACTGGAGTCGACTTTTTGCAATCACCGTGAACGCCACAGCTAAGGAGAATCTCGATCGCGACATTCTTGCCGATCAGCAAACCCCACCCGATACCGCCAAAGACGATGATTTTCAGCCACTGGGCTGGTCCCACCTCAAGGCCACCCTGGCCCGAGCCAAACCTCAGCGGTCCCCCGGCCAGGAGCTCGTTCCCTTTCCCCGGGCCCGGCTGACCAGCGGAGCAGACCTGGCCAAAGGGTTGCGCGGCACCGTGAACACCCTGGCCCACCGACTGTCCAAAGCCCAGACGAGGGCTCTCCGCCAGCGCCTGGAAGACCTGGCGTTGCAGTCGGCTGAAAGGGGCAGACCGTCACTCAATGAGCTGTTGTCGGCCCTCTATCTTCAGTGCCAACTAACCATGGCCCGTCAGGCAGGCGAATCAGTGGCGATCGCCCATCTGGGCATGGCCGTCGACCTTCGTCCACTCTGTGCCGACAAGCACCTGCGGGACTCCATTCAAGACCTGTTTTTCCCCGTGGTGATGACAATTGATGTGGCGGAGGCGAGCTGCATGGGGTTAGGCGGGCTGGTCCACGCCATCCAGAAGAAAAAGACAGAACTGTTGGCGGCAATGCCTGGACCCTACCTTGAGAAAGTGTGGCAGAAATACAGGCTGGGAGACCGTGTGAAGGGCGATCGGTGGCTGGATTTTCTGGCCACTACCACTCAGATCTTTCACCCTCAATCCGCCAAGGTGGTGCGGGTTAGCTACATGGGGATTACAGATAAGCACTTTTCTGGCCTGGCAGCATTGAAGATTCAATCAGCTCAGTTAAATAGTGCCAATGTGGGCTTCCCGGTACCCAGCCTGCTGCTCTACCTGTTTCAGCAGCAGCTCTATCTGTCCTTTACCTATGTTGATGCCTATACCGACTCTGATCAGCGCCACCAGCTCTGGCAGTTGTTTCTCCAGGGGCTGGCTGAATTGAGTCCAGCAGACGCTGTCTACCCCAATAGTGAAAATGCCTAAACTTGAAACGGACGGGGTGACCCTCCACTATCAGCAGCTCGGCCAACATTCTGGGGCTGGCCCTGATCTGGTGCTGATCCATGGGTTAGGCGCCAATTTGGCTTTTTGGTACCTGGGCATAGCCGCCAAACTGGCCGAAAACTATCGTGTAATCATCTACGATTTGCGTGGCCACGGCGAGAGCAGTATGCCGCCGGCTGGATATACTCTTCCGGACATGGCTCAGGATCTACAGCACCTGATCCAGTATCTGGGTGTCAAACGGGCACACCTGGTGGGTCACAGCTTTGGAGCCCGAGTAGCGCTCTGCTACACCATGCTCCACCCCCAACAAGTCGAGACACTCACCCTGGCCGACGCGCAATTCACCTGCCTTCAGCCGCGCATTCGCCTCAAAGACTGGCCGTACTGGCAGGAGTGGCAGCAACAGCTGCGCAGGCAAGGGGTGGTCAATCTCCCCGCCGACAACGAAATCATTGATTTTCCCCTCCTCAACCATCTCAACCAGGTGGCCTCCACCTCAGACCAGCTAGCCCCATCGCCAGCCCAACGGCCGTCGCTGCGCCAGCGGGGGATGGGGCGCAAAGGGACTGCCAACTGGGAAAGATTGCTGTCCCAGACCACCGCCCGCCAGGAGTTAGAAGATCAATCACCCCTTAGTGTGGAGGGCCTTCAGCGCCTAGAGGTGCCGGTACTGGCCATGTTTGGGGAATACTCCCACTGCTTGCCCTCCTGTTGGGAATTGAAGGCGCAAGTGCCTCACTGTGAGGTGGCCATTATTCCAGGGGTGGGCCACTTTCATCCGGCCCTCAAACCGGATCAGTTTCTCCACCACCAAGTAAAATTCCTCACCCAGTAGGGGCTACCCAGCCTTGCTTCGCTGACCTCAGCTGGACTGCTTATTCTGAACTGAGGGATAGAACATGCGGTATGCCAGTTAGATTGAGTCCATTCCTGATGCCTCTCTCGCTCGTTCAGCAAGACCAGATTGTTCTGAATTGTGGCGGCGGTGAAGCCAATACCCACATTGACAAGCGATGGGGGTTAAGGGCATGAGAGTAGGGAAATAGCATCATCCATTCTGTTGGTTCATGATTGAGGGATTGCATGATGAGCTGCCTCACGGTCATTCTCGCGCCTAGAGGGAGCACAACGTGGTCAAGGTGATTGAGCGGGCTCTTCAGAGCAAACCCAGCGTTGGAAAGCACTCCATCGATGCGATGGTCCGAATTCTAGTTGCAGAAACGGGAACCACACTAAAAGCCTTGCATCATTGGCTCACTAGGATCGGGGATTGCGCGGCGGCTTATAGTGAAAAGACCGGCTCCGTTCATCTGGACTGCAAAGGCGAACTCGATCCTGGAGAAGCTGCTATGTCTTCGGTCGCGGGTCTCCGAGAAGCCACCCAAATGGGATATGTTGATTTCGATGAGCAATATTGATCGTCTGCCGACAAAGGTTGCCATTGTGACGGGAGGAAGCAGCGGCATTGGACAGGCCATCGCCATTGCACTGGCCCGGGAGGGTTATGGGGTCACGATAGTGGGCACCAGTCACCAGCGCATAGACGACACCTTGTCCCAGATGGCTCAGTTCACCCCCCTGGAGATGTTGCTCGGGCTACGGTTAGACGTCCGGCAAGCTGCCGACATGGAAGGCATGGCAAGATTGACCCTTGCTAAGTTTGGTCGGCTGGATCTACTGGTGACCAGCGCCGGCCTTGGCAAGAAATCTGGCTCTGCCCGGGTCGTTCCCCACCCAACATCAACGCTGCCCCTGGAAGATTGGCAGGAGGTGATTGACGTCAACTTGACAGGGGTGTTTTTGAGCAATCGGGCGGTGCTGTCTGCCATGCTGGCCCAAGGCAGCGGCCATATCGTCAACATTTGCTCTTCTACAACCCTGCATGGTCTTCGGGGCCAACCCTATGCCCCAGCTTACTGTGCATCTAAATTTGGTGTTGTCGGCTTGACTGAAAGCCTAGAGGCGGAGGTGGCAACAGCGGGTATACGAGTCCAGGCGATTTTCCCAGGCCCAGTCTTGACCCCGCTGGTGGCGCAGACCGCTCTGCTTAAGCTGTTTGACAACCGCGCCATCAGCCCGGATCATTTTGCCCGCAGCGTGGTTGCCTTGGTGCAGCAACCACCGGATGTGACCGTGATTCACCCCCATCTGCTTCCTTTTCTTGGGGATCGCAGCTGAGCAAGCAATCAAATCTAATTCACCCCCTAAACCCCGCCCTATGACCCCTGCTCCCCATACCCGACAAAGACCCTATGATCCCTCCCCCAACCCCGGGCTGAGGTTTGAGCAGTTCCGCCAGATTTGTGCCAACGGCTTTGGCGATGGCTATAACAGTTTTGCCCACTCAGCGGCATGGTTCAAAGGATGTTTGTACGTGGGCACCACACGCTCAAACCTCTGTATGTTAAAGCTTAGCCTCAATCACCTTTGCGGGGACCTGAGCCAGCTCTCCGCCTGGCCAGTGGAATGCCCTACCACCTTGGAGGGCATCTACGAGCTCGATCGACGGGCCCAAATCTGGCGCTATTCCCCACCCACAGAACAATGGCAGCAGGTGTATTGCTCGCCACTGGTCAAGCCCGCCAGTCAAGAAGCGATTGAGGTCAAAGGCAAAGACGGAAAGACTGTTGTTATTGGAACCAAAAACCCCTTGGTAGCACGGGATATCGGCTACCGAGGGATGACTGTCTTTCAGGGTGAGTCTGATCCCGAGCCAGTACTCTATGTAGCCACATGGGCACCCAGGTTGGCCCCTGGCCCGCTAATCTTGCGGTCCGAAGATGGCATAACCTTTGTGCCGGTGTCTGACTACGGCGTCATTGGTCTTCCCATCACCAGCCTACGCTCACTGACTCCCTTTCAGGGCCGACTGTTCATCGCCCCGACAGGCAGCCGTGGCGGCAATATGAATGTATCGGCAGTGCCTGTGGTCTACGAAAGTCACGATCCGCGTCAGGGTCAATGGCGGGCGGCCTCCGAGCCGGGCTTTGGGGATGGGAAAAATGAAAGTATTTTCTCCCTCTGTAGCTCCAGCGATTGGCTCTACGCGGGCACGTTCAACTGTGAGGGGTTTCAAGTTTGGCGGACCGATGCCAGAGGCGATCCTCCCTACCATTGGACCCAGGTGTTGAAGCGCGGCGCTGGGCGCGGGCCTCTCAATCAAATTGCTCTTAGCATGGCTTTCTTTAAGGGCGCGCTGTACGTCGGCAGTGGCATTCAAAATGGGGGCTATGATCGGATCAACAACATCGGCCCCGCAGCCCCCCAGCTTATTCGGCTGTTTGAAGATGGTCGGTGGGATTTAATCATCGGCAATGCCCTGGAGACGTCAGAGGGCATCAAGGAACCCCTGAGCGGGTTGTTGGATGGCTTTGGCAATAGTTTCAATGGCTACTTTTGGCGCATGGCCGTACACGACGGATGGCTCTATTTGGGCACCTACGAGTCTAGTGGCATGATGGGCTGGATCGATCTAGACGAGCTGCCCCAGTATGCCAAACGTCTCGTGGAGGGCGTTGGGGTGGATCACATCATGAACTGCCGGGGCTTTGAACTCTGGCGCAGCTGGGATGGCGAGAATTGGCTTCCGGTCAATCGCAAGGGATTCAATAATCCCTTCAACGCCGGGGTGCGAAATCTTATCCCGTCTCCGGTTGGCCTGTTTGTGGGTACGGCCAACCCCTATGGCCCTCGCATTGCCACCAAGGTGGGCAACGAGTGGGTGTATGTGGACAACCCAAGCGGAGGGTTAGAAGTATGGCTGGGGCAACAATCTCCTCTTCATGGAGGTTCTGGGCAGAAAGCCTGATTTACTGGCAAACCGTCGCGACTAAATTTGCCTAACTGTGGCTTTCTTATGTATATTCCCTATCAAAATCGGTTTCGCCGAGATCTGGTCATCGCCGGCGCCCATAAACGAGGCCAGGATTCGGATCAGCTTTTTTGGGTCAAAGACCCCAGGACGGGCAAGCTATTTTGTCTTAGACCGGATGAATACTTCCTCTGCCTGGCAATGGATGGTGTTGCCACTCCCGAGGCAATTGCTGTTGCTTCTCAAGAACATTTTCAACGGCCAGTTTCTGCTCAAGCGGTACTGGCGTTCTCCAAGCAAATGCATCAGTTGGGCCTACTGGAGCCCTGCCCGGTGGGGCAGGACGAGACTCCGCAAGCTCTAGACCATGAAGCAGCCGAGAAACCCAGGGACAACCTCCCATCCACCACAGATACCCTGCCTAACCTCAACCAGCCTTTAAGAGGGAACCGGTTAAAATCCCAGCAGCGGTCAGCCCCCCAAACACCTGAATTCAGTGTTTGGCTGTGGTCGGCACCCAAACCCATTGCATTTTTGGCGCGCTTAGCCCGTCTGTTTTCCCCATTGCGGGGAGTGCTCAAACTGATGGCCAAATCGCTGATTGTGATCTTCCCTGTAGCGCTATTTACGGTGGCTAGGCATCATGTCTGGCTGTCGAACGATATCAAGTTTTATATTAACGGCAATTTCAGCAATTTGATCATTGTGTTGGTGGCCTCTGGGGTGCAAAGGTCGCTAGCCAAATTGGCGCTAGGAGCAGTGGCGTCCACCTATGGCAACGCCGTTCAAAAGCTGGGATTTGGCCTATTTTTAGGCATGCTACCAACGTTCCTCATATCTCTAAATGAAAGACGAATGTCCCGCCAGCAGAAGATTCAGATCCACGGGACTTCAATTTTAGTCAGGTTTTTTCTCCTTTCCCTGGCTACGTTCATTTGGTATAGCAGCTATGGCAGATATACTGCTTTGACGCCCTTGTCCGTTGTGATCATGCTTACTGGGTTCTTTGGCTTGCTGTTAGACGCAATCCCTCTTTGGCCCGGTGACGGCTACTATTATTTGATTGCCAAGCTTGGTCTATCTGACATCTTTGGTCGATCTTATCAAATTTGGACGATGGTCCTCCAAAGGCAGCCTTTGCCTAGATCGCTCAACAGGCGAGAACAATTCGGCTTACAAGCGATGGGGCTAATCGGTTTTAGTGCCTTGGTTGTTACCGCATTTCTGAGTATCTTTTTGTATTCAATTGGCTTGGCCCAGGATTTTGCATCCAACATTTTGGGGAACGCGGCTGAGTTTGTTCTAGTCGGCAGCATGTCTGCTATTTTTGTCTACAAGTTATTTGGAGTGTGGTCTATCATGAGTTCCGTTGACGACAGGCCCTTGCCCAAGCCACGCGAAGGCCAGGATGATCTGGCGCCCAAACCCAGAGTAGGAGCGTTGAATGTTGGCTGGCCCAGATTCCTCAAACGATCCTTTCTGAAGCCGATCGGGCTGGGACTGGCCACTGTCATTGTTCTGTTAATTCCCTATCAGTTTCGTCCCGGTGGGCAAATAACCATTAATCCCCAGAAAGAACAAAAGATTGAAGTGCCGGTAGCAGGCAAGGTAGTCAAAGTCTTTTCCCAAGATCAAGATGATCAGTTGATTAAGGCTGGCACTGTGATCGCCACCCTTGAGTCTACCGATCTGGACAGTAACTTACGTGAAATCCAGCAACAGATCACTGGCCAACTCTCTTCTATTTCCGGGCTCATGGCTAAGGTTGGGGAGGACAAGCAGCAGCTCCAAACCTACACCGATCAAGCAAGGCTTAGCGCTCTTAAATATGAGCGTGATTTTCAGCTGTACAAGCAGGGGGCGGTTTCACTGAGTGCAACGGAGGATGCGGAGCGGCAGGCCTCCACCGACAAAAATAATGTTCTGACTCAGAGGAAGGTCATTGAGGGAGCCCTTCACGACGTGGATCGTGCCAAGGCGGATCTGGCCAAGCAAAGACAGCAAGAAAGCTACCTGCGCAGCCAGTTGCAACGGACCAATCTGCGGATGCCATTTGATGGCTACCTGGTGACCACCCAGCTGAATCGCAAGGTAGGTACCTATCTTAATCAGGGTGATACCTTTGCGACTGCCAAGGTTGCTGGTAAGGCCTTGTTGGGAGAGATTCTGGTACCCGAGTCGGAGAATGACCACGTCATGCTTGGGCGAGCGGTAGAAGTGAAATTGTTTGCCTTCCCACAGAGTCCCATACGGGGGCAAGTGATCTCAGTAAGCCCAGCGGCGCTTACCAACGAGACCACCGGCACGGTGAGCACTGCACCAGAGACCGGATCCGAAGCCCAGGTAGTGGATGAAACCGCTGGCAAGGTAGTTAAGGTGACAGTGAAGATCAGGCCTGACCCTGGAATTCTGATCAAGCAAGGAATGACTGGGCGGGCAAAGATTGATGGTCAAACCATGCCCCTGGTGGTCGTCTTTTCGAGAGCGCTGGTGAGGTTTGTGACCGTGGAAATGTGGTCCTGGCTACCCTGATAGGCCATGTATCCGTATGTTTGAGCACTCCAGCACTCGAGTAGAGCTTGTTGAAAGGCGCGATCGGCTTCTCTACAACGCGGCCTGTTTCCAGTTTCTGCTCAGCGAGTCCAAGTCCGAACTGGAACATGGGGAACTTCTAGATGATGACCGTCTGGCTTCCCACTCGACCCCCAAGGAAGAAATGATGTCGTTCTTCGTCCAGTTGGATCAGTTTGTGCGTGATCGCGTCAGCGCTGACCCGAGCCTAGGCTACCTCGATCGTGTTGATCCGCAGCAGAATGTCCAGGAAATCAAGAAGCTTGAGTATCAAACAGCTTGGTTAGAGCGGCTGCTTAACTTCCTTCACTTAGAGATCAAAATGCTCAACGATGCGCTGCACCAACTGGAACAAGCCGATCAGTAGCCAATTCCGCTGACACGATGTGAGGCGGTTGGCTTTTACTGGACCAATTCGGGAACAGCGATCGTTAACTCTCAGCGGGATGGGTCAGTTGCAATCTGCCTATAGACCATCTGGGGAGTTCAGCCTCCCAGTGAGCGACGAGGTCTTACATCGTAGTACCTCTCCAGAGGAAGCGGGACAGACTGATTTCAGCATCCCAGCCAACTTCATGGATCCTGATAGACACCTATTCATCCTTGACAGTTGGTGCAGCAGCTTAGGGGGGGTGTCTCCCGGCTCACCAGAACAGCTCGGGCAGGTTGCGGAACGCCTGACGCACCCCGGCGCTCCATTCAGCACTCAGGGCGGCGAAGTAGGGGTCGCCCTCCTGGAAACGGCGCCGATGGCGAATCTGCAGGCTGTCGCGCTCATAGCAGACCAGATCGATCGGCATTCCCACCGAGAGGTTGCTGCGCATGGTGGAATCGAAGGACACCAGCACGCATTTGGTTGCATCGGCCATCGAGGTGCTGGGGGTGAGCACCCGATCGATGATCGGCTTGCCATACTTCGCTTCGCCGGTTTGCAGAAACGGTGTGTCTTCTCCCACTTCGATGAAGTTGCCTTCGCTGTAGAGGCGAAACAAACGTGGCGGTTCCCCCTTGAGTTGGCCACCCAGGATGAAGGAGGCATTGAACTTGACGGGGCCGCCCTCCAGAAAGGTGGCATCGCGTTGCTCGATGTCACGCATCGCATCGGAAACCACCCGGGCGACGTCAAACATGGTGCCTGCCGTCCAGAGGTTGTCGGCCCCATCCTGGAGAGATCCCCGCTGCTTCAGCAGGCTCACCACCGCCTGGGTGCCAGCCAGATTGCCGGAACTGAGCAGAATGATCACCCGATCACCAACCCGTTCGAAGCAGGTCATCTTGCAGAACTTCGCGAAATCATCGACGCCGGCATTCGTGCGGGAGTCGGAGGCGAGCACGATTCCCTCCTTCAGCAGGATGCCGACGCAGTAGGTCATTGCTTGGTTGGTTCTCCCTCAGTTTGGCAGGTTGGCCAGCTGGCCTTCCTCTCCGTTCCACTCATCCGTCCAGACCCTGAAGGATTCCAGCGTGGCCCGACCAAAGCTGGTGGTCAGGGCGACATCGGCCGCGTCTCTGCCCCTGGCGATCAGGATGCGCCCGATCCTGGGCTTGTTGTTGCGGGGATCGAAGATGTGCCAATCGCCGCCGAGATAGGCCTCAAACCAGGCGGCAAAGTCCATCTCCGAATGGGGCAGGGGTTCACCGATATCGCTGATATAGCCCATGCAATACCTAGCGGGAATGTTCATGCAGCGGCAGAGCGTGATGGCGAGATGGGCAAAGTCACGGCAGACGCCAACCTGATCCCGATACACTTGATGGGCTGTTTTTGTTGGACTGGTTTGACCATAGTTGAAGGTGATGTGGCGGTGCACGAAATCGCAGATCGCCTGCACACGCTTCCAGCCCGATGGCACCGCATCGAACTGCTGCCAGGCCGTCTCCGATAACAGATCGGTTTCGCAATAGCGGCTGCCCAGCAGAAAAAGCAGCACCTCCTCCGGCAGGCTTTCCACGGGCTCCTGATCCAGCCAGGGCAGCACGGGGTCCGGCAGGCCGCTGTCGGCCACCACCCCGTTGCCGCTGAGGGTGATCAGGCCGGCGGGCGCCAGGATCCGGCTGCAGCGATTGCCATAGGTGTCCCGGTAGGTCTGGACAGGCACCGCTGGGGTGAGCACGAGGCGATCCGGCTCGATCAGGTCCGAACCGCGGCTGTCGTTGATGCTCAGGGTCAGGATCATCGGGGTGGGCGTCGGGCAGCGATAGGTCAGCTCGTAGCCCACTTGAATCTGCAAGGACTGGGGCTCGGGGGGGATCGCTCGGCCGTCGCTTGAGGCTGAAAGGTCGACTGGAACGCACTCGGAATCCATATCTCAGCCTAGGTCTGCCCGGCGCTGGGGATCAGGCCGGGGAGGCAGGCTTCGAGCGCCCGGGCGAGCCGCTCCGTCCAGGTCCGCAGGCCGGCGTCCGTTGCGAGCAGGTCTTGTCGCACCTCCAGTTCCACGTGGGGAATGGCACGCTGTTCGCCGTGAATAATGATCGTGTAGTCGCTCTCATCACCAGCGGCATAGGGCTGGTTGTCCCCGACCACCAGGGCAGGATCGCGGCAGAGCTGGCGGTGCATCAACCGCCCCAGCCGGGCATCGCGGCCATAGAGCACCCCCACCTGCCAGGGCCGCTCTTCGTCCAGGAACACGGGCGTGAAGCTGTGCAGGGTCACCAGTACAGCTTTACGCCCCTGGGCCGCTCGGTGATCCAGCTCCTCGGCAAGGCGCCGGTGGTAGGGCTGGAACACCTCCTCGACCCGTTGGCGGATCTGCTCAGCTGAAAGCCCTTCGTTGGCTGGGATCCTGATGCGTTCGCTCAGCACCGGGATTGAATCCGCCGCCCCCAGCGGGCGATTGGCATCGATCACCAGCCGCGAATAGGGCTGCAGGATCAGCACGGCATCGAGCCGGGCCGAGAGCCGCCGGCCCAGTTCAGCCACCCCCAGATCCCAGGCCACATGGGCACTCAGCTCGGGTTCGCCCAGACCCAGCCGGTTCAGCAGGCGCGGGATGGCCCGTCCGGCGTGGTCGCAGGTGAGCAGGCAGGCTGAGCGACCCTGGGGGCGCACAACCTCGAAGGCCGCCGGGTCGTCGGCGCTCAGCAGGGTGGCAAGGCTGGAGCTGGTGGATTCCGCCATGGGCTGGGATCCCTGTGGTTCTGCCAGCAGATTGGCCCAGCGCCAGCTTGCCCAATCTGCTGGCCCGGCATCAGCGAGAATGCAGGGAGACGCGGTGGCCTGCCATGACCTCAGCCCAGGACCCCTCCCCGACCAGCCCGGCCGAAGCCCCCCACAACTTCGCGGTGCAGAAGGAACTGCACCGGCAGATTCGCAACGACCCCGATTACGACGACTGGGAGTACGGCACCGAGCCCCTGCCCCAGGAGCAGGGGGGCTGGGTGGCCCGCCCGCCGCAGCCCGCCGGTTCAGGTTCAGGAGATCCGCCTGCGGCGGGGGTGGGGGTGGAAGCGCCCTAGCTGGGCCACCAGCAGCAGGCCCAGCAGGCACAGCACCGCCATCGACAACCAGAGGCCGACGCCATGGCCCTGGCGATCCAGCAGCCAGCCCCCCAGGAGCGGCGCCACCAAGGCACTGAGGGCAAAGCACTGGGAGAACAGGGCCATCGCCATGCCCTGGTGGGCGATCGGGGTCAGCTCCACCACCGCTTCGCTGGCGGTGGGCAGGAAGGCCGCTTCGGCGGCGGCCAGGGGGAACTGGGCGGCGATCAACACGCCGGTGCTCTGCCAGCCGAGGCTCGAGAGGGCCAGCAGCCCATTGCCCAGGGCAAAGGCCACCAGGCTCCAGCCCAGCCCGAAGCCCACCGGCCGGTCGGCCAGCCAGCGCCCCAGGGGCCATTGGAACACCAGCAGCAAGCTGAGCTGCAGGCCCATCAACAGGGCCCCCAGACTGCCCGGCAGCGGCGGACGGCCCAGGCCGCCCCGCACCAGATCGAGCGGCAGGGCGCTCTGCAGCAGCACCACCATGGCGGTGGTCAGCACCGTCACCCCCAGCAGGGGCAGCAGGGGCAGCACCCAGCGGCGCCAGGCCAGCCGGCGGCCACCGGGCGGCAGGGGGGCTGCCGCCGGCAACGGGTAGCGCACCAGCAGGGCAATCAGGAGCACCATGCCGCCCATGTCCACCAGATAGATGCCCCGCAGCTCATCAAGGCTGGCCAGCACCGCCCCCACCAGCACCCCGAGCGCGATCCCCAGCGCATCTGCGGTGCGCACCAGGGCATAGGCGCGGCTGGAGGGCAGCGGCGGACAGCTCAGGGGCACCGCCAGTTCGATGGCGGGCCAGTAGATCCCCATCGCGGTGCCCAGCAGCATCTGACCGGCCACGAAAGCGGGGAAGCTGGTGGCGCTCAGCAGGCGTCCGTCGGCCAGCAGGGAGAGCAGGGCCGCCAGCAGCACTGGCTTGGTGGTGCTCAGGCCCCGGTCGATCAGCAGACCGCACAACAGCCTGCCGGCCGTGCCGGCCGCCGCCGCCGCCGCCAGGCCGAGGCCCACGGCCGTGGCGCTGAAGGCCGCCTGATGGAACACCACGGGGGTGAGATACAGCACCCCGCCGGCGCCAAGGCTGGCCACCAGGCGGATCAGGCTCAGTTCGCGCAGCGGCGCGGGAAACTGGAGGAACCAGCTGAGGCTGCTTGCTCCTTCTCGAGGGTCTGTCAAACCGCTGCCGTTGGCTGCCCGTTCTGTTCGCCAGTCTGCTGTTGGCCGGGTCCGGCCCTGCCCTGGCGGCCGAGCAGCTGGAGGTGCGGCTCGATGGCTTCGCCCTGCCGATCGACCTGCGCCAGTTGCAGGCCTGGAGCCGCAATCCCAGCAGCAGCCGCACCGAGCTGGGCGTCTGGCTGGAATTGCTCGATGGCCGCAGTCGCGATGACCTGATCACCCTGCTGCGCTCCCCCCTGCTGCCGGATCGTGGCCTGGCGCTCCAGTTGCTGCAGAGCTGGGCGGGCCGCCAGGTGCTCGACGAGGTCGGGGAACTGCTCAGCACCGATCAACCCGGCAGCGGGTCGCTGCTGCTCGCCACCCTGCGCTCGCAGTTGCAGCAGCCCGAGCCGTTCACGGTGATCGACCTCCTGCTGGCCGTGCCCGCTCCGCGGCTCTCCCTGGAACTCGACGGGGTGCTGGCCCTGGCCCAGCGCTGGCGGCTGCAACTGGAGCTCCAGGGTCTGGCCTTTGAACGCCTGCGGCAACTGCCGTTGCCGATCCGGGAGGGTGATTCGGCACCGCGGCGGCTGGCTAGCCTCAACAGGCCCTCACCGCCGCGCCGCCTCCAGTTGAGGGTCGCCCATCGGGCTGAGCCCCTGGAGCTGGAACTCTGGGCGGCGGAGCCGCCGCGCCAGCGGGCCTGGGTGTTGCTGATGCCCGGGCTGGGCGGCAGCCGCGCCCAGCTGGGCTGGCTGGCCGATGGCCTGGCCCGACGGGGCTGGTCGGTGCTGCTGCTGGAGCACCCGGGCAGCGACGAAAAGGCGGTGCGCCAGCTGCTGGATGGTCAGCGGCCACCGCCGGGCGCCGAAACCCTGCCCGAACGGCTGGCCGATGTGGAGGCGGTGCTGGCGGCTGAAGCCGGCGGTGGCCTGCCGCGTCTGGGTGGCTCGGTGGTGCTGATGGGCCATTCCCTGGGTGGGCTGGTGGCCCTGCTGGCGGCCGGTGAACGCCCGGTGGCCGGCCTGGAGCAGCGCTGCCGCCAGGCGCTGAAGGGAATCCCGCTGATCAACCTCTCCCGGCTGCTGCAGTGCCAGCTGGCCCAGGTGAGCCTGCCGCCGCCGCCCCGGCGGCGCGCGGAGCTGGAGGCGGTGGTCAGCATGAACGGCTTCGGCAGCCTGCTCTGGCCGGGCCGGGGCCTGGATGACTTGGCGGCGCCCCTGTTGCTGCTGGGGGGGAGCCTGGATCTGGTCACCCCTCCGGTGAGCGAGCAGCTGGGCCTGTTCCTGCAGCAGCGGGATCCGCGCAGCAGGCTGGTGCTGGTGGAGGGGGGGAGCCACTTTTCGCCGGTGCGCATCGCCAATCCGAAGGAGGCTGTGCTGCGCCTGGGTGCGCCGCTGGTGGGCCAGGAGCCCCTGCGGGTTCAGGAGCTGTTGCTCGCCCTCAGCGCCGATTTCCTGTTTTCGCTGGAAAGCCGCACCCAGCTCCCCTCCCAGCAACGCCAGCAGGATGGCATCCGCGCCTATGTGCTCGCTCCGGCTGAAGCGGAGCTCTGGAGCCAGCGGATCCAGCGCTGAGCGCCGCGCCGTTTCAGAAGCTGATGCGCGGATCCAGCAGGGCCACCAGCAGGTCCACCGCCACGCCCACCAGCACCACCAGACCCGCCACCACCACCACGATGCCCTGCACCAGGGGATAATCCCGCTGGCCGATCGCCTCCTGCAGCCGGAAGGCGATGCCAGGCCACGAATAGGTGACTTCGATCAGCAGGGCACCGCCGATCAGCGAGGCCACGGTGATGCCGGTGATCGTGAGCACCGGCAGCAGGGCATTGGGCAGGGCGTGGTGCAGCACCACCCGGGTTTCGCCAAGGCCCCGGCTGCGGGCCGCCTCCACGTAGTCGGAGCGCAGGGCGCGGCGCAGGTTGAGCCTCAGGGCGTTGGCAAAGATGCCGCTCAGCAGCAGGCCGAGGGTGGCGGCGGGGAGAACCAGGTGGCGCACGGTGCCGTTGAACTGCTCCCAGTTCCAGGCGCGCAGGCTGTCGAGGAGATAGAAGCCGGTGACGGTGGGTGCCACCAGGCTGGCAGGAAAGCGCCCGCCCACCGGCAACCAGCCCAGCCAGACGGCGAACACAAGCTGCACCACCATCGCCGCCCAGAACGGCGGCAAGGCGTAGGTGCCGATTCCGTAGAGACGACCGGCCAGATCCACCTTCCCCTCCGGCCTGGCGATCCCGCTGAAGCCCACCGCCAGCCCCAGCACCGCCGCGATCAGCAGGGCGCACACCCCCAGTTCGAGGCTGGCGGGCAGGCTCTGGCCGATCACCTCCGCCACCGGCGTCTGGTTGGTGAGCGACGCGCCCAGATCGCCATGAACCAGATCAAGCAGGAACTTGCCGTACTGAACCAGCAGGGGCTGATCGAGGCCGAGTTGCTGGCGTAGGGCGGCCCGGGCCGCTTCAGGCGCCCTCATCCCCAGCAAGGCATCGATCGGATCGCCCGGGGCCAGCCGCAGCAGCAGGAACACCAGGGTGGCGATCAACCACAGCATCACCGGAGCCAGCAGCAGCCGGCTGGCCAGGTAACGCAGCAACTGGCGGCGGCGGCTCATCGCCCCGTCCCCTTCTGCAGCAGGCTGAACACCACCCGGCCGGAGCCATCGAACACCGGCAGGCGCAGGCTCGTCTGGGCCCAGGCCCGCGGCGCCACCAGCCAGACGGGAATGTAGGGGGAAGAAGCGGCTGTTTCCCGTTGCAGACCGCGCAACAGGGCCAGCCGTTCGGCTCCTTCCAGGCTTTCACTGCGGCGCAGGTCGGCCTCCAGGCCGGGGCGGGTCCAGAAGCTGCCGCTGGCGGCGCTGGCCCCCTTGATGCAACGGTTCCCCTCGCCCTTGTCACAACTGAGCAGGGGGATCAGATAGTTGTCAGCGTCGGGATAGTCGCCCATCCATTCCAGCAGGATCGAAGCAAATGCCCCATCGCCGAGCTGACGGTAGGCGGTGGTGGATTCCATGCCACTGATCTCCAGCCGCACGCAGTCCGCCAGGTCGCGCTGCAGCTGCCCCTGCCAGGTCAGGGCGAAGAGTTTGTCGGCCGGAATGTTGGAGCGGAAAGTGAGCGGCAAGCTCAAGCGCTGGCCGTTGCAGTAGCCCGCCTGGCGAAACAGCGCCCGGGCCTTCTGGGGGTCGAAGGCCGGCCAGGCCTCCGGCAGCGATCCCGGCAGGCTGGGCGGGATCAGCTGCCTCAGCGGGCTGCGCAGCCCATGGCTGACCCGCTCGCTGATCAGTTCCCGGTCGAGGCTGTGGGCCAGGGCCCTACGCACCAGCGGGTTTTTGAGGGGCGGTTGATCGGTGAGCAGGGTGAGGTAGCCGATCTCCAGCGCCGGCCCCACCCCCTCCCGCAGCTCGCCGGCCGCGGCCGAGCGGTGCAGGGAGCGCTGCTGATCCCCCTCCAGGCTGGTGGAGAGCAACACATCCACCTCACCGCTGCGCAGGGCGCCATAGAGGGCCGTGGAGTTGCTGAGGTTGACCAGATCGATGCCGCCATTGGCGGCGGCCGGCCCCCAGTAGTCCGGAAACGGCTCCAGCCGTTGCTGCTGATCATTGAAGAAAGTGAGCCGGTAGGGCCCTGTGCCCACGAAGCGCTCGTTCAAGAAGCGCTTGCCATGGTCGCGGTAGGCCGTCGGCGAGAGCGGCGTGAGGTTCACGGCGCTCAGCAGCTGGGGCAGGGCCGTGAACGGGCGTCGCAGCCGCAGCTCAAGCTCATAGGGGCCGCTGGCCCGCACGCTGGCGATCCGATCGCCCAGCAGGTAGCTGAGCTTGCCGATCGCCAGGAAGCGCTGCAGGCTGAACACCATGGCGGCCGCATCGAAGCGGGTGCCGTCGTGGAAGCGCACTCCCTGGCGCAGGGGCACCCAGGCGGTGAGCCGGTCGGGGCTGAGCCGGGGTTGTGCCGTGGCCAGGCGGGGCTCCAGCTTGCCGTTGGCATCGATCGCGTAGAGCGGATCGCCCAGGGCGCTGAGCAACTGCATCGCCCCGAAACTGAAGCCCGCAGCCGGATCGACCGAGTCGATCCGGCTGCGGGCCGCCACCACCACCCGGCCGTCCGGCCGCGAGGGCTGACAGGCGATCAACAGCTGCAGAACCGCCCCCAGCAGGGAGAGGGAGACCAGGCGCTTCAAGGAAGGCAAGCCAGCGACGACGAACCCCGGGTGTGAGTGGGGGCCATTCAAGATCAGTGCGGGCTTCCTACGACCCGGGCTCAGGTTGGGGGGGTGACGCTAGAGGGCGCGCAGGCAGGCGGCCACCCGCCTCACCTCAGCCAGCTCGGTGATCGCGGCCAGGGCCGCCCGGAAGCGGGCTTCGGGCACCTCGTGGGTGATCACCACGATTTCGGCATCGCCGGCGGCCGCCTCCAGCTGCACGATCGACTGGATCGAGACCTCTTCTGCCCCGAAGCACCGCCCGATCGAGCCGATCACCCCCGCCTGGTCGCTGGTCTGCAGGCGCAGGTAGTTGCGGTGGCGGGTGAGGGCGCCATCCACCAGGCGGCAGCGCCGCCAGCGGCCCGCCGCCAACAGCGGATCGAGGGGCGCGCCAGGGCCGCCCACCTGGCGGATGCTGGCGATGTTGAGGATGTCGGCCACCACCGCTGAGGCGGTTGGGCCGGCCCCGGCCCCCGGGCCGTAGAACATCACCCGGCCGATCGGCTCCCCCTCGACCAGGATGGCGTTGTTGACGCCGTGGACCCCGGCGAGGGGGTGATCCTTGGGAATCAGGGTGGGGTGGACCCGCACATCCAGCAGCTGGGTGCCGTCCGGATCGGTGCCGAGGCTCTCGGCCACGGCCAGCAGCTTGACGCAGAAGCCCAGCTTGGCGGCGTAGTCGACATCCCTGGACTGCAGGTCGATGATGCCCTCGGTGGGGATGGCGGACCGCTCCACGCCGCCGCCGTAGGCCAGGCCGGCGAGGATGGCGATCTTGTCGGCCGCATCGCCTCCCTCCACATCGGCGGCCGGATCGGCCTCGGCGTAGCCCAGGGCCTGGGCATCGGCCAGCACCGCCGCGTAGGCGGCTCCTTCCGCCGCCATGCGGCTGAGGATGTAGTTGGTGGTGCCGTTGATGATGCCGCTCACCCGCCCCAGCCGGTTCCCCCCCAGCGACTGCTTCAGCGGTTCGATGATCGGGATGCCCCCGCCCACGGCCGCTTCGATCAGCACGTACACCCCGCGGGCCGCCGCCGCCGCGGCGATCTCCTCACCATGGCGGGCGATCACGGCCTTGTTGGCGGTCACCACCGATTTGCCGGCCGCGATCGCCGCCAGGATCAGGCTGCGGGCAGGCTCCAGCCCGCCGATCACCTCCACCACGATGTCCACGGCGGGATCGTTCACCACCGCCTCCGGGTCGGTGGTGAACAGCTCGGCGGCCAGGGCGATCGGCCGGGATCGGCCCGGATCGCGAACCGCCACCCGCTCAAGCTTCAGCTGCCCCACCAGGGGATGGCGACCTTCCGGCGTGGAGAGGATCTCGACGACACCGGCGCCCACGGTGCCAAGACCAAGCAAACCGATGCCGATGGTCATGCCTGGATCGCCGCGAAACCGCCGATCCTAGAAATCTGCCGGCGTGAGCGCCGCTGCCTGGGCCTGCATCATCCGCAGGATGTTGAGAAACCCATTGGCTCGCGACGGGGTGAGGCTGGCCTGGAGACCGGTTTCGGCCAGGAAGGCGGGATCCAGTCCCTGAACCTGTTCAGGGGTGAGTCCTTCGAGTCCGGTGATCAACAGGGCCAACAGTCCCTTGGTGATCTGGGCGTCGGAATCCCCCTGCCAGTGAAGCCGGCCCTCCACCAGCTGCCCCACCACGAACACCTGGGACACGCATCCCTTCACCTTGAAGGCGTCCTGGCGAAACTCCTCGGGCAGGGGCTCCAGTTTGCGGGCCAGCCAGAGCACGTATTCGTAACGACGCTTCGGATCGCTGCTGCCCCGGAGCTTCTCGACGATCCGATCGAGGGCCTCGCTGCCGGTGCTCATCGGCGCCGGAAGGGGAAGGGCCAGCCGGTCATGGAGGCCAACACCCAGGCGAGGCTGCCAAGGCCACCGAACAGCAGGAGATGGCGCACGATCGGGGAGGTCTGGGGGGGGATGAAAGGGCCCTCGCTGACCTGGTCCAGCTGCAGCTGGCCCTGGCGCACCGGCAGATCGAGAAAGTCGCGGTGGCCGGGGCCGCCATCGACCTGCAACTCCCAGGTGCCATCCGCCTGTTTTGGGAGGTTGAAGGACAGCTGTCCTCTGGCGTCGATCTGGCCCAGCTCCACCCCCGCGCCCCCTCCAGGGGGAACCAGGCGCACATGGGCTCCCACGACGGGCTCACCGGTGGAGAAGCGGCTTTCCAGCACCAGCGCGTCCCGCAGCGATTGCAGCCGATCGAGGCTGCTTTCGATCGCGTGGGCCTGGGCCTGATCCGGCCAGAGCGTAGCCAGCAGCAGGGCGGCCCCTCCGGCGGCGAGCCCGGCGTTGATCCACGTTCTGCGCTGGGTTCGCCGCCGGAGGGGCCGGCGGTTCGGGGCGGATGGGGAAAGGATCGGGTGCATGGGGAGCCTGAAATTCAGGCATCCAGCCGGGCGGGCTGGAGCCGGAACCGCAAGGCTAAAGGCTGTTCAGGTCGTCGACCAGCGGCTGGCTGCCGATTGCCCCTTGCCGGCCTGCACCATCCGCACCATCGAGCTCACCATCATCGAGAGGGCCTCGCTGGGCTGGGAGCGATAGCCGAGCTCCGCCTCCATCACCCGATCCGGCGCCGATCCGGCGCCACGGCGATCCGCCCCGCTGCGGGCGGCCGGGGAGGGCCGCTGGGGGAGAAAGCTGGGGGAGAGGAACGGCTCGGGCCTGAACGAGGAATCCGAAGAAACGTTCAAAACGGGGGAAGATCGCACCATGTGATCCTGGCAAATCAATGGGGTGAGAGCGGCCCGTTGCGTCAGTCCTCAACAGGTTGCAACCATTGGAGACCCCTTTCGCTCAGCCAGCCGTCGAACGGCAGGTCCCAGGGATCCCGTGGCAGCTGCCGCACCTGGCAGCCAGCCGGGGCCACGATCAGGGCCGGAACGGCCCGCCAGAGCGGGTCGCTGCGCAGCCGGTCGTACCAGCCGCCGCCGTAGCCCAGGCGAAAACCGCCGGGGTCGAAGGCCAGGGCGGGCACCAGCAGCAAGGCCAGCTCAGCCGGCCGGAGCTCCGCGCCAGGGGCCTCGGCGGGGGCGGGAATGCCGCAGGCATCGGCCAGCAGGGGCTGACCAGGCTGCCAGGCCAGATAGTGCAGTGCTCCAGCACCGTCCCCCTGGCGGATCGCCGGCAAGGCCAGGCGATCCGCCAGGGGGACGGAGAGCCCGAGAAGATCAGGCTCCCCGGCCAGGGGCCAGAACAACCCCAGGCGCTGACCGGACCCCACCAGGCCAGGGAGGTGGCGTAAGGCCACCTCCAGCAGCGGCGCCTGGGCTGCCGAGCAGAGCGCCTGGCGCCGCTGGCGCCAGTGGCGTCGCCAGGCGGGTTTGCCCGCCGCCAGCGGGGGCGGTGCGTCGATCACCGCTGGAACCAGCCGGTCAGGGCCACGGCCAGGGCGTCGGCGGCATCGTCCGGCCGCGGCGGCCGCTCCAGTTCCAGCTCCCGCATCACCGCCTCCAGCACCTCCTCCTTGCAGGCATGCCCCGAGCCCGTGAGGGCCAATTTGACCTGCATCGGCGGAACCTCCACCACCGGCACCCGCAGGCGGGCCAGGGTCATCATCACCACGCCGCGGGCCTGCACCACCGAAATCGTGGTGCTGGAGCGGTAGAAGAAGAACTTCTCGACGGAGGCCAACTCCGGACGCCAGCGGCGCACGATCCAGCGCAGATCCCGGGCGATCTCCACAAGCCGATCTCCCTCGAGCTGGCCGCTGGCGGTCTGGACCATGCCGCAATCGAGCAGGCACTGGGGCGGACCGGTTTCGATCAGGCCGTAGCCCATCCGGGCCAGACCGGGGTCGATGCCGAGGATGCGCATCCCATCTCAGCCCGCCAGGGCCAGCTGGAAGGCGTTGCGATCGCTGGGCTCTCCCCGCTCGAATACCTTGCAGAACATCTTGATCACCCGGTCGCCGGAGTCGATCTGCTCCAGCGGGTCCTTGCGCAACCGGTGGCGCAGGCAGCAGCTCACCACCCGGGCGACGTCGTCGTCGCTCACCTCGGTGCGGCCTTCGAAGGCGGCCAGGGCCCTGGCCGCCCGGTTGATCACAATGTCGCCGCGCAGGCCATCCACATTCAGTTCGCCGCAGACCGAGGAGATGCGCAGGCGCAGATCGTCGTCGATCCGCACCGAAGGCAGCAGGTCCTGGGCCCGCACCGCCCGCTCCTGCAGCGCCTCCTGGCCGGCCTGATGGGCCGCGTTGAAGCGCTCGGGGTCAGCGTCGAAGCTGGTGCGCTGATCCACAACCTGCACCCGCAGCTCGGCCTCCCGCACGGTGCGCACCTCCACGCTCATGCCGAAGCGATCGAGCAGCTGGGGGCGGAGTTCGCCCTCCTCGGGGTTGCCGGAGCCAATCAGCACGAAGCGGGCGGGGTGCCGCACCGACACCCCTTCCCGCTCCACGGTGTTCCACCCCGAAGCAGCCGAATCCAAGAGCACGTCCACCAGGTGGTCGTCGAGCAGGTTCACCTCATCGACATAGAGCAGCCCCCGGTTGGCCTTGGCCAGCAGCCCCGGCTCGAAGGCCTTCACCCCTTCGCTCAGGGCCTTTTCGATGTCGATCGTGCCGCAGAGGCGATCTTCCGTGGCGCCCAGGGGCAGGTCCACCATCGGCACCTGGCGGGGCTCGATCGGCAGGACCTCACCCTGGTCGGCCCGTGCCCGCACCTCGAGGCTTTGCAGGTCGGGGTCGGTCGGCGAACTGTTGTAGGGGTCGCCGCTCACCACGTCGATCTCCGGCAGGAGATCGGCCAGGGCCCGGATCGTGGTGGACTTGCCCGTGCCCCTATCCCCCATGATCATCACGCCGCCGATGCGGGGATCGATCACGTTGAGCAGCAGGGCGAGCTTCATCTCCTCCTGCCCCACGATGGCGGTGAAGGGGAACACCCTGCGTTGGCGGGTCTGACTCACGGGCGAGGGGCCGGCACAAAATCGGATTGTTTCACAGCTGGAGATGCCGGCAGCAGCGTCAGCACCTGGGGTGGTGTGGCATCGGCGGGATAAACCAGCCGCACCCGCACCTGGCGCCGTTGGCCAGGCTCCAGGCTGATCCGGCCCAGCGCCGGACCCTGCTGCCCCTGGCGCAGCACCAGGTGGAACCAGCGACGCCCGCTGGGGCGTAGACCCTCACCATCGAGGCCGGTCACCTCGACGGTGCCCCGAAACATCACCGGCCGGGCGGGCTCGGCATTGAAGCTCAGCCCCCCTTCTGTCCTGTCGCCCTTGCGGGGGGACTCGATGGCGAGCTCGAGCGCCGCGGGCCTGGCGGTGTCGTTGACCAGGGGGATCCGCAGGTCGTACTCGGCGCCGTAGTTGCCGTGGGCGGCCCAGGCCGTGCCCGGGTAGGCGGCGGTGAGCTCCGCCGTCTGCACCTGGCCGGTGCCGAGACTGCCGCGCTCGAGGGAACTGATCGGCCAGGACACGGGCGCACTGCGCACCGAGAGCTGGGGCACGCAGGCCTGGCTTGGACATGGATCGGTGAGCTGGCCGCGCCAGCGGCTGCCCTGCTGAACCCCGCTCACCCGCGAGTAGACGATCCCGCCCTTCTGGCCCCGGGGAGTGGGGCTGTGCTCCTTGGGGCTCAGGCCGCCCCGCAGCAGGCTGGCCCAGGTGCTGGCGGCTGGTGGCTGATCGCCGCCGAAGGCGGCCAGAGTGGCGAGTTGCACCGGGCCATCGCTCTCCAGCCGCAGCTGGAGGTTGCGGCCGTTCAGCAGGGGGTCGAGACCCTTGACCGGGATCGGCAACGCCACCAGAGTGGTGAGCTGTCCGGCGGGAAGCTGCCATTGCGCCGGCAACAGGGGGCTGCGCAGTTTCAGCAGCAGCTCCGCCGCCACCCGGCTGCCCGGACCGGAAAACGCCGTGGTGCCATCGTGGGCGACCACGGCCGGCAGCGGCAGAAACGGGGCCGCCGGCTGGGCCGGATCGGTGGACTGGGAGAGGGCCGTGGAGCCGCTGATCAGCCGCAGGCGAACGGGCTTCGCGCCGTTGGGGGCTGCCAGCACCCCCAGCCAGAGCGTGGAGTCGAGTTGTTCCGGTCTGCCGGCATAGACGTGGTGGCTGAACAGCTCGAAGTTCCCCTGCAGGGGAATGTTCAGGTGGGCCGCCGGCACGGTGAAGCGCTGGCCACCCAGCTCGGCGTTGCCGTTGAAGGTGGAGAGCAAAATGCCCGGCTGCACGATCAGCTCGGGGTTGTTGTCGTTCACCACCAGCAACCGATCCAGCCCCCCCGGCAGGGGGCGCACCTGCTGGGGGCGAAACAGGCTGCGTGGCGGCACTGTCTGGGCCGCCACGCCCAACGCCAGAAGCACAGGAAACAGGACAGGCAGCGCCGCAGGCAGAAGGCGCGCGAGGGCGAGGGGCATCAGCGGGGAGGCGGAGGGGAACTGCTCCGGCCCACCAGGGTTTCGCTGACGGCGGCGGCCATGGCCCGGATCAGATCGGTGGAGCGGGGGTCGTTGAACGGGCCCTTGACCATGAAGGCCGCCACGGCCCGCTGGCCATTGGGCAGCTCGATCAAACCGGCGTCGGCGTAGGCGATGCCGATGTCGCCGGTCTTGTTGAGCACCGTGACACCCCTTGCCATCAGCTCGCTGTCCGGGTCACTCGACTCCATCCCCAGGCCCTTGAGCAGGCCGAGGGGAAGCAGGGTGTTGGTTCTGGAGGTGCCGAGGATCGTGCGGAAGTGATCCCGGCCCCGGGGGCTGAGTTTCTCGCCGGTGTCAACCAGGGCGATCGAGCGGGCCAGGTCGTGGGGGCTGGTGGTGTTGGTGCCCTCCAGATCGGGCAGCCAGTTGTTGACCACCGTGGAGCCGAGGCCCAGGGCCTGGAAGCGGGCATTGAGGGCCAGCTTGCCGCCGAGCCGTTTGATCAGCAGGTTGGTGGCGGTGTTGTCGCTGACCCGGATCATTTCGGTGGCCGCCTCGTAGAACGGAAAACGGGAGCCGATCGGCCGGCTGGCCATCCAGCCCGCCCCTCCCCCGGCCACCTCCTTGGTGAGGCTCAGCGGCTCGTTCCAGCGCAGCTTGCCGGCGTCGAGATCGTCCAGGGCGGCGAGCAGGATCGGGGTCTTGATCGCGCTGGCGGCTGGTAGGGGAACGTCCGGATCGAGCTGGGCGAAGCGGCCGTCATCGAGCACCAGCAGATAGCCGCCCACCTTGAGATCCTTCTGGGCCGCCGCCAGGGTCTTCCAGCGTTGGCTCAGGGCGGGCAGCTCCCGCTTCGGCTCGAACTTCCCCAGCGGCAGGCCCCGCTGGGGGGCGGCCACCGCGCTGGTGGCCGTGTTCAGCGCCGGGGTGTTCATCGTCTCCTGGGCCAGCCGCGGCGCGAGTTGCTTCAGGACCGTGCCGGTCAGCACCCCCAGACCCACGCCCAGCACCAGCAGGCGGAGCACCAGGGCGAGGGGCTGGAACCAGCCGGGAGAACCTGAACGGGAAGAACGGCCCGGACGCACGGCAGCTGAGAACGCGATTGGGTTGCAGGACGCTAAGGGGTCCGGGAGCGGCAGGCCCAGCGCACCTGGCTCACCATTCCCCGCAGCAGGGCCACCTCCTCGCTGCCCACCTGGGCCCGTTGCAGCAGGGCTCGCAGCTTGGCCATGCGGGCCTGGGCGGTGTGGGGCATCAGAAACCCCGCCTCCAGGAGCAGCGCTTCGGCATCGAGCAGGGCCGCTTCGAGGGCGCCGCGATCGGCCGGATCCGGCCGTGGTGGCCCGGAGGGCTGTCGCTGATCGGGCGTGGCCCCTTCTGCCGGCGGCTCCAGCTGGCGAAGCCCGTGCAGGGTGACCGCCACCGCGTGGGAGAGGTTCAGGGATGGGTAGGCGGGATCGGAGGCGATGCGCAGAATCCGGCCAGCCTGAAGCAGTTCATCGTTGCGCAGGCCCTGGTCCTCTCGGCCAAACACCAGGGCGGCCCGGGCCCCACCCGCCCTGCCCGCCAGCAGCCAGGCCAGCACATCGGCGGCAGGCCCCACCGGCACGGGCTCGGGCTCCAGCCGTCCACTGGTGGCCACCACCCGGCCGCAATCGGCGATCGCCGCGGACAGATCGGGGAACAACAGGGCCCGCTCCAGCAGGGGCTGGGCGTGCACCGCCATCCGCCGTGCCTCCTCACCGAGGTGGTCGCAGCGGGGCCGCACCAGGCGCAGCTCCTGGATCGCGAAGTTCGCGCAGAGGCGGGCCACGCTGCCCACGTTGATCGGCCCGGCCGGCTCGACCAGCACCACGACGGGCAACGGGGTCACGCCAAGGCGTGCAGGTGGGCGATCAGGTCGGCCATCGCCTGGGGATCGGGTTGAAAGCGGGGCATCGGCGGAGTGCGGCCGCTGACCACCTGGCGAACCAGCTGGCGGTCGTTCTTGCGCCTGCTGATCCCCTGCAGAGTCGGACCGACCAGGCCCTGACCGGCAATGCCATGGCAACCGGCACAGTTCATCAGGAACAGGCGTCCGCCGTTCTCGGCCGAGCCGGCCAGCTCCAGGGTCTGCCGGGTGTAGGGATCGCTGCGGGCCGCGGGCAGCACGACAAGCGAAAGCATCACGCAGGCACCGGCGGCGAACAGCACCAGGGCGGTGATCAGACCCTGGCGTGGCACGGCTGTCGGCGCGGGGGGGGAGATCTCGCCGGTCACAAATCGTTCAAAACCTCACAACAGCCTGCCGCAAGCATGAAACAATCGTGTCCATTGCCTCCGATCTCATCCTTACCATGGTTGAACCTCTGCTATGCGGCATCGTGCTGGGTCTGGTGCCGATCACGATTGTGGGGCTGTTCGTGGCGGCATGGAATCAATACCGTCGGGGCAGTGTCCTCGGCTGAGCAGCATCAGGCTGGTGCCGCCATAGCGCCGTCGATCCACCAGCCGCCAATCGGCTGGAACCTCAATGGCGCCCTTGCTTCCGCATTCCAGGATCAGGCGCCCGCCGGGGGCTAGCCAGCCGCAGCGCGCCAGCGCCTCGCCAATCACCCCGTGCTGGCCTGAGCCGTAGGGCAGGTCGAGGTAGATCAGATCGAAAGCAGTCAACCCCAGCTCCGCTTCCCGCTGGGCTGTGCCCAATTCCAGCCAGCGCGGCAGGGATCGGCAGAGCACCCGCACCAGAGGGTTGGTTGAGAGTCCGGCTTGAGCCGTCGCCAGATTGGCTGCGGCTGTGGCGGCCATCTGCCGGTCCTGGTCCACCGCCACCACCACCGCCGCACCGCGCAGCAGGGCCTCGCAGCCCATCACGCCGCTGCCACAGCAAAGATCGAGCCAGCTGGCACCGGGCAGATCGGCGGCGATCAGGTTCATCACCGCCTGCCGCACCTGCGAGGTGGTCGGCCGGGCCGTGCTGCCCGGTGGGCTCAGCAGCTTGCGGCCACCACTCAACCGGAGCGTCACGGGGGGGAGCCCTGCTCGACCCAGCTCAGCCAGCGGCGCAGCATCCGCTGGCCCTGGGGCCCGGACTTCTCCGGGTGGAACTGACAGGCGGCCAAATGCCCCTGCCAGAGAGCTGCCGTCACCGCCCCGTCGCCAAATCCAACGGTGGCGGCCATGCAGCGGCCATCCTCGGGCTCCGCGGCATAGGAGTGCACGAAATACACCCAGGCTGTCGGGCTGGCCTCCGGCAGCAGGGGTGTGGGGCGGCTGGCGATCAGGGGGGCCCAGCCCATGTGGGGGATCGGCTGGCCCGCATCGCTGGGCAAGGCCCGCACCCGCCCCTTCAACAGCCCCAGCCCCTGGCTCTCCCCCTCGTCGCTGGCCTCGAACAGCAGTTGCAGGCCCAGGCAGATGCCGAGCAGCGGACGACCGCGCCCGCTCCAGCGCTGGATCGGCTCCGCCAGACCCGATCCCTCCAGGCGCTCCATGGCGGGATCAAAGGCTCCCACCCCGGGCAGGATCAAGGCCTGGCAATCCTCCAGCGCCGCCCCGTCCTGGACCAGCTCCACCTCGGCGCCCAGGCGCTCGATCGCCCGGGCCACGGAGTGAAGGTTGCCCATCCCGTAGTCGATCAATCCGATCCGGCTCATGGCGGGCCCAGGTTCAAGGAGAGAGGGGACACAGGCGCTGTTCGGGATGCTGAAGGTCCGGGCACCGGGGAAGCTCGAGGCCGTTGAGGTGATCGATCAGCTCGTAGAGCCGTCCAACCTTGCGCTGATCGAAATCCAGCCGCAGGCAGGGCCGGCGCGCGCCGGCCCCATCAGGGCTGTCGCTGGCTTCAAACCGGCCGGCCAGGAGCAGGTCGGCGAACCGCCCCTGGATCGTCTCCAGCTCCGAAACGGGGAGCGGGGCATGGAGCAGCAATTCCAGCCCCTGCTCCGACGCCCTCACCGCGTGGAAGACCCGGTAGAAGCGCCGGATCAGGTCGACCGCCTCCTGGGCGCTGCCGGCTGGCTGCAGCAGATGGATGTCCTCGGCGGCGATCAGCCCCCTGGCCGCCAGGCCCTGGTTGAGATGCCGCTGCCACTGCTCCCAGAAGTGATCGCCTTCAGGGGCGAGCAAAACCAGGGGAATCGGTGGCGTGCGGCCGGTCTGAATCAGGGTGAGGGATTCGAATAACTCATCGAGGGTACCGAACCCACCCGGAAGCACCACCAGGGCGTCACTCTCGCGAAGAAAGAAGAGCTTGCGGGTGAAGAAGTAGCGGAACTGAACCAGTCGGCCCTCGCAGGGGCCGATGTAAGGGTTCGCCTCCTGCTCGAAGGGCAACTGCACGTTGAGGCCGTAGCTGCGCTCGCCCCCGGCCCCGCGATTGGCGGCTTCCATCACGCCGCCTCCCGCCCCCGTGATCACCTCGAATCCCGCCGCGATCACGGCGGTGGCGAGCTCCTCTGCCAACCGGTAGGCGTCGCTGTCGGGGCTGCTTCGCGCCGAGCCAAACACCGTGACCTTGCGAGTGGTGCGGTGGGGTTGAAACACTGCGATCGCCTCCTCGACATCCTGGAGAGTGCCGCTGATCAGCAGCCAGTCCTCCCGATCTGTGGTGAGGGCGCTGAGCTGACGGATCGTGGCCAGGGAGCGCTCGATCAACAGCCGTTGGGGATGGCTCGCCAGCGTCATGGCCAGGGGCAGCGGCGAGGGGGCGTCAGCGGTGCGACGCGAACGTTCAGAGGTGCTTGGAGATGGTGCCCGACAGGGTGTTCTTGGGGACAGCACCCACGACCGTGTCGACTTTCTGGCCCCCCTTGAAAACCATCAGCGTGGGAATGCTGCGGATGCCGTATTGGCTGGCGACGTTGGGGTTCTCATCGGTGTTGAGCTTGCAGACCTTCAACTTGCCCTCAAACTCCTTGGCGATCTCATCGACGATCGGCGCCACCATGCGGCAGGGACCACACCAGGGGGCCCAGAAATCAACCAGCACGGGCACATCACTCTTGAGCACATCCTGCTCGAAGGAGGCATCGGTGACGGCGGCGGCGCTGGACATCCGAGGAGAAAACAAGGTGATCGGAATCTAGCAACGGGCTTTCCGATCCAAGGCGCTTGGGCCCGCGAACGTTGGAAGACAAAACGCCCGGACGCACCGGGCGGGGAGGTGTGAGGAGTGTGCGAGCCGAAGCCCCCACACCATCAGGGTAATGCCTGTCTCGCCTTGTTTTGTCTGGTCCAATCACGGGACATCCCCCTGCTGCGGGGCGCCTACTTGCCCATGCCGAGCTGCTGGGCCTTCTGGTATACCTTGCCCTCGGTCAGCAGGGAAGGAGCCAGGATCACTTCCACTGCCTGCATTTCCCGCAGGTTGCGGGCCCCCAGGGTGCCCATCGAGGTGCGCAGGGCACCCAGCAGGTTCTGGGTGCCGTCGTCGAGGCTGGCCGGGCCACGCAGGATTGTTTCCAGGCTGCCTGTGGTGCCCACCTTGATCCTGGTGCCGCGGGGCAGCACGGGGCTGGGGGTGGCCATGCCCCAGTGGAAGCCGCGGCCGGGGGCTTCAGCGGCCCGGGCAATCGGTGAGCCGATCATCACGGCGTCGGCGCCGCAGGCGATGCATTTGCAGATGTCTCCCCCGGTGACGATGCCGCCGTCGGCGATCACCGGCACCCGGCTCCCACTCTCCCGTTCGTAATCGTCGCGGGCGGCGGCGCAGTCGGCGACGGCGGTGGCCTGGGGAATGCCGACCCCTAGCACCCCCCGGGAGGTGCAGGCCGCGCCGGGGCCGATCCCCACCAGGACCCCCGCAGCTCCCGCCCGCATCAGCTCCAGGGCCACCGGGTAGGTGACGCAGTTGCCAATCACCACGGGGATGCCCAGCTCCCGGCAGAGGGCCGATAGATCGAGGCTGTGCCGGCCTTCCGGTGCGATGTGCTCGGTGGACACCACCGTGGCCTGCACGAAGAACAGGTCCGCGCCGGCTTCCGCCACCGCATGGCCAAACCGCATGGCCGCCACCGGGGTTGCGCTGACTGCGGCGATCCCGCCCGCTTCTCTGATCTCGGCGATGCGAAGCCGGATCAGGTCTTCCCGAACAGGTTGCTTGTAAATCGTCTGCATCATGGGCACGAAGGCCTCCTTGCCGACGGCTGCAATCTGATCGAGCACGGGGTTGGGATCGTCATAGCGGGTGTGGACCCCTTCCAGGTTGAGCACCCCGAGGGCGCCCAGGCGGGAGAGCTCCACCGCCATGCGAACGTCGACGACCCCATCCATGGCGCTTGCGATGATCGGGATCTCGCGCTCAATGCCCCCCAGGGTCCAGTGGCTCGCCGTGGCCTCGGGGTCCACCGTGCAAGCGCCCGGTACGAGGGCGATCTCATCGATGCCGTAGGCGCGCCGAATTGTTCGGTTCCGGCCTAACAGAATGGTCACCGCTGGGCCCTGTCACAGTCGGGCCAAGCTATCAACCTGCAGGAGCGGGGCCCAGCCCCAGCTCCCGGTGCGATTCAGGCCCTGCCGCGGAAGGATTGCCAACGTTTCTCCAGGCCCTCCACCAGCCGGTGCCTGTCGTCGCTGCGGACCAGATTGCTGGCTGCGAAGCCAGCCAGCCAGAGCAGCCCCGCCAGCTCCAGCAGCCCCGGCACCAGGGGCAGGCTCTCGATCGCCCCCAGAAGCGCCCCGTAGAGTCGAAGGATGACCACGGCCCCAAGCAGGACGCCCAGCGACTGCAGGGGGCCGCGGTAGCGCTTGAGGGTGTCTTGGAGCTGGCCGCTGCCGATCCAGTCCTTGACCTTGGCGACCAGCAGGGCCCATTCCCCACCCGCCTCAGGGTCGGCTGAGGTGGCGGGGGCGTGCAGGGTGGTGGCGACCGGAGGGATGGGCTGGGGAGACGCGACCGGCGGGGCACTGACGGGGAGAGCCACGGGGACTTCAACGGGGCCACCAATCGGTGCATCAACCGGGCCATCAACCGGGCCGTCGATGGGCGAAAGCTCCTCGACGGGAGCAGGAATCCCCTCGGCAGGAGACGCCCCAGCAACGGGGGGGAGCCCTTCGCCGGAAGGTTGTGGTGGGGAAGGGGTGGAGGATTCAACCATCGCTCGCTTCGAAACCGCCGGGTGAGCTTACGGCGCTTCTGAGCTGGCATCAGGGATCCAGGGGAATCAGCCCGCTGCGTCGTGGCAGTGGCTCGAGCGGCAGACGGAGCGGAAAGCGGCCGCTCCTGAGCTGCTCGATCAGGTCGTCGGTGATCGCCTCGGCCAGGCGCGGGCTGTGGGCAGGAAAACAGGGAAGCCGCTGGCCATTCACCGAGATTTCCCCCGCCAGCAGCTGGCTGTAGGCCACCCCACCAAAGCTCGGCTTGATGCGGCGTGGAATCGAGAAATCCAGCACCGGGGCTTCCAGTTGGGCGTCGCCGAGGGATGCCTGGCGGGCCACGGTCCCATTGATCAGGGGCACCGGCGCCGCGATCGCCACCACCAGGCCGCTGCCGTGCCCCTCGAAGAAGCAGGGCCGCACCCATTCGGGCCGCAAGCGGTGCAGATCGACGCTGAGGGCGGCCACCGCGCCCGGTGCGCGGGCATGGCCGCTAGGCAGGCGGCGGGTCTGGGGCTGGTGGCCGGAGCCGGCCCCGACCACCCAGCCGAGCGCCCCGCCCACCAGCACAGGGGAGCCTGGCCCCAGCAACGCCAGAGCCGGCATCGTCAGGCCGATGCTGCGGCTGCCGCCACTGCTGTAGAGCGCCGTGCCGTAGGGACCCAGCAGCGGACCGTAGGGGCTGTGGGTGATCCCTGCCCCGCTGCTGAGCGCCACCACGCCGTTCTCGCTGATGCCCCGGTGCAGAAGCAACTGGCCGGAGCCGATCCGCTCAAGCGACAGGCGAGCCCTGAGTTCCCGCCGGGGGTGCAGGGCGGTGGCCTCGCCCACCGCCACCAGGTCCACCTCCCGACCGGCCAGCAGGGCTCCCAGCACCTGGGCCCCGCCGTGGCGGAGCGGTTCCACCAGGCCGCCGCCGATCGGCAGGGTGATCCCGCCGCTGCCGCTCGCCCCCAGGCCAGCCACCCGGTCGAGCTGCACCCGCCGAATTCGCAGCGGTGGATCAGCGGGGCCGAGATTCAGCTGCAGGCTCGCCTGGTCGGTGAATTCGGCGTTGGCCGCCACCACCACATCGGTGGCTGCATAGGCGGCTGCCAGCCCCGCGGCGGCCACCCGGTCCCGGAACGCCGTGCTGCTGCAGACCCGCAGGTCACCGGCCCGCTGGCGCTGCTGAAGCTCGGTTTCGCTGCGGGGCTCCAGGGTCATCGAGGACCGGCGGGTGGGGGCTCGATTAACCTGGCACCAGGCAGTGGGTGACGACATGGCGGATCCAATCGGTCCCGGCGAATCCGACGGGCGGATCATCCAGACCGACCTTCGCATCGAGATGTCGCGCTCCTACCTGGAGTACGCGATGAGTGTGATCGTGGGCCGGGCCCTGCCCGATGCCCGCGATGGCCTCAAACCCGTGCATCGCCGCATCCTCTACGCGATGTATGAGTTGGGGCTGACCAGCGATCGGCCCTACCGGAAATGCGCCCGGGTGGTGGGGGAAGTGCTCGGCAAATACCACCCCCATGGCGACACGGCGGTCTACGACGCCCTGGTGCGGATGGCCCAGGACTTCTCGATGCGCATGCCGCTGATCGACGGGCACGGCAACTTCGGCTCGGTCGACAACGACCCGCCGGCCGCCATGCGGTACACCGAATCACGGTTGCAGGCCCTCACCACCGACAGCCTGCTGGAGGACATCGAAGCGGAAACGGTCGATTTCATCGACAACTTCGACGGCTCCCAGCAGGAGCCCACCGTGATGCCGGCGCGGGTTCCCCACCTGCTGCTCAACGGCTCCTCCGGCATCGCCGTGGGGATGGCCACCAACATCCCTCCCCACAACCTGACCGAGCTGATCACCGGCCTGTTGGCCCTGATCGCCGATCCCGAGATCGACGACCGCGCCTTGATGGCGATCATCCCGGGCCCCGATTTCCCGACCGGGGGCCAGATCCTCGGCCGCAGCGGCATCCGCGAAACCTATGCCACCGGCCGCGGCTCGATCACGATGCGGGGGGTGGCCTCGATCGAAACCCTCGAAGTGCCCGGCCGCCCCGACCGGGATGCGGTGATCATCACCGAGTTGCCCTACCAGACCAACAAGGCATCGCTGATCGAGCGCATCGCCGAGATGGTGAACGACAAAAAGCTCGACGGCATCTCCGACATCCGCGACGAGAGCGACCGCGACGGCATGCGGATCGTGATTGAACTGCGGCGGGACGCCTACCCCCAGGTGGTGCTCAACAACCTGTTCAAGCTCACCCCCCTGCAATCCAACTTCAGCGCCCACATGCTGGCGCTGGTGAACAGCGAGCCGGTGTTGCTCACCCTGCGCAGGATGCTGCAGGTGTTTCTCGCCTTCCGGATCGAAACGATCGAGCGCCGCACCCGTTATCTGCTGCGCAAGGCGGAGGAACGGGATCACATCCTGCTCGGCCTCCTGCTCGCCCTCGACCAGCTCGATCCGATCATCGCCCTGATTCGCTCCGCCGCCGACGCGGCCACGGCCCGTCAGCAGTTGCAGGAGCGCCATGGTCTCAGCGAGATCCAGGCCGACGCCATCCTGCAGATGCAGCTGCGCCGCCTCACCGCCCTGGAAGCCGACAAGATCCGCCTGGAACATGAGGATCTGGTCGCCAAGATTGCCGACTACCAGGACATCCTGGGCCGGCGCGAACGGGTGCTGGGCCTGATCGAGGCCGAGCTGCTCAAGCTGCGTGAGCGCTACGACTCCCCCCGTCGCACCGAAATCCTCGACCTGGAGGGCGGTCTGGAAGACATCGATCTGATCGCCAACGAGCGCTCGGTGGTGCTGCTCACCGAAAACGGCTACCTCAAGCGGATGCCGGTGAGCGAGTTCGAGGCCACCAGCCGCGGCACCCGCGGCAAATCGGGAACCCGCAGCCAGGGTGAGGAGGCGGTGCGCCTGTTCATCAGTTGCAACGACCACGACACCCTGCTGCTGTTCAGCGACCGTGGCGTGGTCTACGCGGTGCCCGCCTACCGCATTCCGGTGGGAAGCCGGGCCGCCAAGGGCACCCCGGTGGTGCAGTTGCTGCCGATCCCCCGCGAGGAGCAGATCACTTCCCTGCTAGCGGTGAGCGCCTTCGAGGACAACGTGCAACTGCTGATGCTCACCAGCGGTGGCTACATAAAGCGCACCCGCCTCTCCGCCTTCGCCAACATCCGCTCCAACGGCCTGATCGCGATCGCGTTGGAGGATGGCGACGCCCTGCGCTGGGTGCGCCTGGCCGTTCCCGGCGACAGCGTGCTGATCGGCTCGCTCAAGGGCATGACGATCCACTTCCGGCTCACCGATGCTGAGTTGCGCCCGCTTGGTCGCACCGCCAGGGGCGTTCGCTCGATGGCACTCCGGCCTGGCGACCAGCTGGTGAGCATGGATGTGCTGCCGGCCGAACTGGCCGATCAGATCGCCAGCAGCGAGGCCGATTCCGGCGAGGACGAGGTGGACAGCGACGGAGGAGAGAACGACGGTGAGGAGGTCGCCACCAGTGACGGCCCCTGGGTGCTGGTGGCCGCCGCCAGCGGCCTGGGCAAGCGGGTGCCGGTGAACCAGTTCCGCCTTCAGAGGCGGGCTGGCCTGGGGCTGCGGGCGATCAAGTTCCGCCGCGGCGGTGATGTGCTGGTGGGCCTCAAGGTGCTCGGCGCCGGTGAGGAGTTGCTGCTGGTCAGCGAGCGGGGCGTGATCGTGCGGATGCCCTCCGATTCGATCCCGCAGCAATCCCGCGCCGCCACGGGGGTGCGGCTGCAGAAGCTCGATTCCGGCGATCGGCTCAGCGAGGTGGTGCTGATTCCCCCCGCCCTCGCCGGCGACGAGGACACCGATCTGGAAGCGGTTGAGGGATCAGGGGATGGCGATGGCGCCCCCCTGGCCTGAGGCCTTGGCTTGACGGCCGATGTCCTGGTGATCGGCTGCGGCCCGGCGGCCCTGGCGATCGCCTCCGGCCTCTGCGCCGAGGGCTTGCAGGTGGACGCTCTGGCGGCGGTCGAACCCACGGCGCCCTGGCCCAACACCTATGGCGTCTGGGGGTGTGAGCTCGAGCCCGGGGGGCTTGGCCATCTCCTGCAGCACCGGTGGACCAACTGCGTCAGCTACTTCGGGGCCCAGCCCGTGGCCCATCACCACACCTACGGGCTGTTCGACAAGGCCAGGCTCCAGACCCACTGGCTGGAGGGTTGCGAGCAGGGCGGCCTGCGCTGGCAGCGGGGCCTGGCCGGGGCGATCGCCCACCACGGCCAGGGCTCCTGCGTCACCACCACGGCGGGCGCCGAGCACAGCGCCCGGCTGGTGATCGATGCCAGCGGCCATCGCCCTGTTTTCGTGCAGCGCCCATCGCTGGGGCCGATCGCCTACCAGGCGGCCTACGGCGTCGTGGGACGCTTCAGCACAGCACCGGTGGAGCCTGGCCAGTTCGTGCTGATGGACTTCCGCTCAGATCATCTGAGCAGCCTGGAGCGGCAAGCGCAACCCCCCACTTTCCTCTACGCCATGGACCTCGGCGATGGGGTGTTCTTCGTCGAGGAAACCTCCCTGGCCCTGGCACCGGCCTTCCCGCCAGAGCGGCTGAAGCGTCGCCTGCAGCAACGACTGGCTTTCCGGGGTGTGGGGATCGAGGCGATCGAGGCCGAGGAGGATTGCCTGTTCCCGATGAACCTGCCGCTGCCGGATCTGCGCCAGCGGGTGGTGGGTTTCGGTGGAGCGGCAAGCATGGTGCACCCCGCCTCGGGGTACCTGGTGGGGTCGCTGCTGCGCCGGGCACCGACCGTGGCAAAGGCCATCGCCACGGCGTTGAACGTCCCCGGCTGCGGAGCCGACCAGGTGGCCCAGGCGGCCTGGTCGGCGGTCTGGCCAGCGGGCCTGGTGCGAAAACACGCCCTGTATCAATTCGGGCTGGAGAAGTTGATGCGCTTCTCCGAGCCGCAGCTCCGCCAGTTCTTCGCCGCCTTCTTTGATCTGCCCCAGCACCAGTGGTATGGATTCCTGGCGAACACCCTGACGGTTCCCGAGCTCACCCTGGCCATGCTGCGGTTGTTCGCCCAGGCACCGAATCCGGTGCGCGGCGGCCTGATCAATCCGCAGGGACGGGAGCTGGAGCTGCTCTGGCGTGTTCTCTCCCGGTAGGTTCGCGGGACACCAGAACCGGAAGCGTGGAGTGGGTGAGCACCCGCAGGGTCTGGCTGCCGAGCAGGAAGCTGCTCAGGCCGCGCCGGCCATGGGAGGCCATGAAGATCAGGTCGCACTGGTGGCGATCGGCCGCCGCGATGATGGCCTGATAGGGAACTTCGTTGACCACCGCTTCAGCTTCGGCCACCACACCGGCCGCTGCGGCAATCGTCAGGGCGTCCTGAAGGGTTCGATCCGACGCCTCCCGCGAAGCACGGGAGAGATCCTCGACGGTGCCGGGGTTGACCAGGGACCCCGCACCGATCAGGGAGAGTGGCAGCTTGGGCCGAGCATGGAGGAACTGAATGCGGGCCCCGATGCCCTTGGCAAAGTCGACGGCCGCGCGCACGGCGCCGGTGGAGAGCTCCGAGCCATCCGTGGGGACCAGCAGATGCCGGTACGGTGCGGTCATTCCAACCCACGGAAGCATCCTTCAGGCCAACCCTAGCCCTTGGCTTCGGGGGCGCTCTCCTTGGCCGCCACGGGTCAGGGACTGGCCCAATCGGCGCTGTTGAGCAGGGGAAACAGGCGGTCTTCGGCCTCCAGCGCCACCAGCCAGGCCAGCGGCGCGGGCTGCCCGGAATCGATGGCGTGGATCAGCCGCCAGAATCGATCCAGGTGGGAGCGGATGCGGTCCCGGGCCAGGTCGGTGGTGGTGCCTGCCCTGAGAATGAAACTCCAGTCCGAGGACTGGGCCAGCAACAGCTCCCGTCCCGCCTGGGTCAGCATGCGCCGCTGGTCCCTGGTGGCGACCCCCTGGTTAACCCGCTGCACCATGGCGGAGGAGGCCCGCTCCCATTCCGGCACCACCCAGGCGTTGCTCTCGTTGAGCCAGTAGTGGTGGTAGCCCCCCTGGCCCCAGCTGGAGGGGGAGGGGCGGCAGATCTGCAGGGGGCGCGCGTCATTCAGCACCTCCCCCAGGTTGGTGAAGGACAGGCCGGCTGCCGGCCCCTGGCGGAACAGCTCGGCAAGGAAGGTGGGTCCTTCATACCACCAGTGCCCGAACAGTTCGGCGTCAAAGGGGGCCACCAGCAGCGGGGGGCGATCCATGGCCGGCACCAGCCCCTCCAGCTCCTGGGCGCGCTGGCCGATGTAGTCGGCGGCATGGTTGGCCGCCCGCCTGGCCGCCATGGCGGGATCGTAGGGCTGCTTCTGGTCCAGGGGGCAGCTCTGGCCGGTCACCCGGTGCAGCTTGAGCGCGAGCGGACGGGAGGAGGGGATGCCGGCGGCCAGGAGCTCGGGGGCCGGCAGATCCCAGCCCAGGTCGCGGTGGAACTCCCGGTAGGCGCCATCTCCCGGATAGCCCTGGCTCGCCGACCAGACCGGCAGTGTGGCGGCACTGTCCCGGGCGAAGAAGGCCACCCCGGCCGGCGAACAGATCGGCGCGTACACCCCGTAGCGCGGACGCGGCAGGCCGTGCAGGAGGCCATGGGCATCCAGCACTGCATAGCGCAGGCCGCAGGTCAGAAGTTGCTGGTCGAGGCCCTCGTAGTAGGCGCATTCCGGCAGCCAGATCCCGAGGGGCCGCTCGCCGAGCAGTCGCTCATGCTCCCGAATGGCGGTTAGGAGCTGGCCCTGAACGGCTTCGGGCGTCTGGCGCAACAGCGGCAGATACCCGTGGGTGGCGGCGCAGGTGAGCAGGTCGAGCACGCCGGCCTGCTGGAGCAGGCGGAAGCGAAGCAACAGGTCAGCGGGCCGAGCCGGCCAGGTGCCGCGTGCCTGCTCCAGCTGTTCGGCCAAAGCCTCCGCCGCAGGCTGATGCTGAGGTGGCTGATGGGCCGGCGGAACCCTGGCCAGCAGGGCGAGCCGCTGCTCCAGCCAGGCCGGAAACTGATGGTGCAGATCGACGTCGCTCAACAGCGACAGCAGGGTGGGGGAGAGGCCGAGGCTGAGCCGTGGCTGCTGGTTTGGATCGATCTGGCTGCTCTCCAGCAGGCTCAGCAGGGGCAGATAGCACTCCAGTAGGGCCTGAAAGTACCAGTCCTGCTCCAGGGACCCCGGCTGGCTGCTGCGGACGTAGGGGAGGTGGGCATGGAGGACGAGGGCCAGGGCACCAGCGACCATCCCGGAACGATCAATTCAGCAATCCTACGGGCCAGATAGGGGCCGATTCTCATCGACCAGTCACATTCGTTTGAAACTTCAGCAGACCGGGCTACTCCAGAAATCCAGGCAAGTTTTTCGGCTTTGCGCCATGGGAATTTGAACAATTCGCCGCTGCCTGGCTGTCGATGGCCAGGGACAATTCCATGCCCGGCAGAAGTTGCGCCCGCAGCTGGAGAAAGCGGAAGTGGCTCAGGCCCCTGGGTCATCCACGGGTTGAGCCGTTTGGCGGCGTGTCGGTTGCCGCCGAGCCCCCGCCGCGAGGTCGTGATCACCCTTCCGCTTAGAGTGGTCACAACTCATAGTCAATTCGACCTGCAGCGGTCATGGCCAGCGATCCCGGCCGGGTTCTGATCTTCGACACCACGCTTCGCGATGGTGAGCAATCACCCGGCGCCAGCCTCAACCTGGAGGAAAAGCTGGCGATCGCCCACCAGCTCACCCGGCTGCGGGTCGACATCATCGAGGCCGGCTTCCCCTTTGCCAGTGCCGGTGATTTCAACGCGGTGCAACGCATCGCCGACGCCGTGGGCACCCCCGAAGGCCCGGTGGTCTGCGGCCTGGCCCGGGCCACCCGCGGCGACATCAAGGCCTGCGCCGAAGCGGTGGCCCCCGCTGCCCGTCGCCGCATCCACACCTTCATCGCCACCAGCGACATTCACCTGGAGCACAAGCTGCGCAAGAGCCGCCCCGAGGTGGTTGAGATCGCAGCGGAGATGGTGGCCTATGCCCGCTCCCTGGTCGACGATGTGGAGTTCTCCTGCGAGGACGCCGGCCGCAGCGACCCCGACTATCTCTACGAAGTGATCGAGGCCGCCATCGGCGCCGGTGCCACCACGATCAACATCCCCGACACGGTGGGCTACACCACGCCAGCGGAGTTCGGTGCCCTGATCGCCGGCATCGACCGCCATGTGCCCAACATCAGCCAGGCGGTGATCTCCGTCCATGGCCACAATGATCTCGGCCTTGCCGTGGCCAATTTTCTCGAGGCCGTCAAGAACGGGGCCCGCCAGCTGGAGTGCACGATCAACGGCATTGGCGAGCGGGCCGGCAACGCCTCCCTCGAGGAGCTGGTGATGGCCCTGCATGTGCGGCGCAGCTATTTCAACCCCTTCCTGGGTCGCTCAGCCGGCAGCACCCAGCCGCTGACCGGCGTCCGCACCGAGGAGATCGCCAAAACCTCACGGATGGTGTCGAACCTCACGGGCATGGCCGTGCAGCCCAACAAGGCGATCGTTGGGGCCAATGCCTTCGCCCATGAATCCGGCATCCACCAGGACGGTGTGCTCAAGAACCGCCTCACCTACGAGATCATCGACGCCCGCACGATCGGCCTCACCGACACCCGCCTCTCCCTGGGCAAGCTGAGTGGTCGCAGCGCCTTCCGGGCACGGCTCGAGGAGCTCGGCTACAGCCTGGAGCGCGGCGACCTCGACGATGCCTTCGCCCGCTTCAAGGAACTGGCCGACCGCAAGCGTGAGATCACCGACCGGGATCTCGAAGCGATCATGAGCGACCAGGCCCAACAGAGCGAAGCCCTCTACACCCTCAAGCTCGTTCAAGTGAGCACGGGCACGAACCTGCAGCCCACCGCCACCGTCACCCTGATCAGCGCCGATGGGGCCGAACTCACCGAGGCGGCGATCGGAACCGGCCCGGTGGACGCGGTCTGCCAGGCACTCAACAGCCTGGCGCGGGTGCCCAATGAGCTGGTTGAGTTCAGTGTGAAGTCCGTCACCGAGGGGATCGACGCCATGGGCGAAGTGACGATCAGGCTGCGCCACCAAGGGGTGCTCTATTCCGGTCACGCCGCCGACACCGACATCGTGGTGGCGGCGGCCCAGGCCTTCGTCAATGCCCTCAACCGCCTGCTGCAGGGCAGCGAGCGCCCTCCGTTGCACCCCCAGATGGCGCCGTTGTCTGTCGGAGACATCCCCCTGGCTGATCGCCCTCGCGTCTGAGCCCTTGCCATGGGCCGGCCTTGGTGGTGGAGGATCCCAGGACCACGCCGGCTCCCATGACGCTCCTTGCCGTCTACACCACGGTCAGCACTCTGGAGGACGCCCGTGTCCTGGCGAAGCTGGCCATCAACGCCAAGCTGGCGGCCTGCGTGCAGCTCGAGCGGATCGAGAGCTTCTATTGCTGGAAGGGAACGATGGAAAACGACCAGGAGATACGGATTCTCTTCAAAACCACCCCGGATCGCTATGACGTGCTCCGCGATGCGTTGCTGGAGCATCATCCCTACGATCTACCGGCGATCCATGCCGTCCAGGCCCTTCATGTCAGCAAGGCCTATGCCGAGTGGGTGCAGATCAGCCTGGCCGAAGTGGCAGGTGCCGATGGGAATGGCTGATTCGATCCAACCCACCTGGGAACAGGCATTTGTCGGTGCGTGAGCACGGTTCTTCTGGCTCAGTTTCCAGTTAAAGGGCTGCTGTCGTCGTCCCCGACCGCCAGCTCCGGAGGTAACGGTGCATCCAGGCTGGCCATGTGGATACGGATCTGATGGGCCCGCCACCAACACACCAGAACCTGGCCGAGCCGGGCGAACAAGGGCAGTGCTCGAAGCACCGTCAGGACGCGATGGGTCTCCAAGCAGGCCGCCTTGCTCTGGCGCAGTTGGGAACTGGGCCAGAGCAAGGCGGCCGGTTAGCAAGCGCAGACCAGCAAACCCGAGGTTGAACCGTCCCAGCTGCGCAACACGGGTTGGGGCTCACCGCCAGGCTCGCCCGTCAACCGGCGCAATAGCTGCCGTCGGAGTCCTCCTCAGAGCAGGTCAAAGATCAGGCAGATTACGAAGCTGTCGGACTCTGACCTCCAGGACCCACCGTCCTGGATACTCGAACCAAAAGGAGACCCCCCACGAAAACCCCCGCCGGGTTGATAAAAGCCCTAAAGGCGCATTTGGTCATGTCTCTGCCCGCACTGGACATGACTGGTTCATCCGCAAGTATGAAACTGTTCTTTGTCCCCCCTTCTTCGGGCATCAACCCATGAAAACCTTCCTACTGGCTCTGACCGCCCTCGGAGCTATTGTTCTGATTCACCCTCTGGCTGCCGTCCCTGCCAGGGCCGATACCACCATTACCGGCCCCGGCGGCCGCACCATCACCGGCACCACCGAACGCACGCCAGGCTCCAAGCAGGTCGAGTGGACCGATCAGCAGGGCCGCACCTACACACGGGATACCACCTACGGCGGCGGCACGGGCAACACCACGATCACCGGCCCCGGCGGCCGCACCGTCACCGGCACCGCCGAACGCACGCCAGGCTCCACCCAGGTCGAGTGGACTGATCAGCAGGGCCGCACCTACACACGGGATACCACCTACGGCGGCGGCACGGGCAACACCACGATCACCGGCCCCGGCGGCCGCACCGTCACCGGCACAACCGAACGCACGCCAGGCTCCAAGCAGGTCGAGTGGACTGATCAGCAGGGCCGCACCTACACACGGGATACCACCTACGGCGGCGGCACGGGCAACACCACCGTCACCGGCCCCGGCGGCCGCACCGTCACCCGCTCCGCCGAACGCATGCCAGGCTCCTCGCAGGTCGAGCGGACAGGTCGGCGTGGCCGCACCTACACCAGGAACACCACCTATTGAGGCTGGTGAAGAGAGGTCTTAGCTCTGTGTGAGTCGTCGAGGGGCCCATAGCGCAGCTCCGGAGGGCATGGGGCCACTAGCTCCAACTCCGCTCCATTGGGTAGTGGCAGCCTGAGTTGATGGGCATGGAGAAGATAGCCTCCTTCTCCGGGTCGCATCCCGGGGTGGGCCTTTCCGCCGGGCAGGAAGAGGGGGTCCCTCAGCAATGGGGCCCCGATACTTGCCAGATGGATCCGGATCTGGTGCGGCCGGCCACTGCCGATCGTCACGGTGACCAGGCTGGCATCCTCTCTTCTCTCCAGCAAGGTGATCCGGCTGATCGCCGGAAGCACCCCGTCAACGTCGGCTGAACCCGAACCCGCCCAGATCTGACCCAGGAGCGGATGGGGTTTTCTACAGATCGACGTGGTGATTTCCAGGCTCTCCCCAGGGGCCAAGGCAAGGGGAAAAGGAGCCGTCAGGGCCCGGTAGGTCTTGCGACAGGGCCAGGCAGGCCACCCCGAGGAGCATGCCTGGCCAAGGCCCCCAGCCACGTCCAGCGCAGCTGCCGTGCTTTCGCGCAGTTGGGCGCTCAGCCAGGAGCGCATCATCGGCGTGCGGGCACAGACCAGCAGGCCAGTGGTGTGGCGTCCGAGCCGGTGAACCGGCCGGGGCACTCCGCCTTGGGCCCGGCTCCCGCCTTCGGGAAAGCGGCGCTCCAGCAGCCGCAGCACGGTGTGCTCCAGCCAACCGCCTCCCGGCAGGACCGGGAGGCCGCGGGGCTTGTCCATAACGTAGAGATCGCCATCGTCGAACACGACTGGCCACCTTTCCGGCACGGCCTCCTCCCGCCAGGGGGGACGATGCCAGGTCAGCCGATCACCCACGGCCAGGGGCCCATCGACCTGGACCCCCTCGCCGTTGTGACGGATCTCGCCGGCCTTGAGCCGCTGTAGCCACACCTCCCGACCGGAATGCCGGTAGCGGCTCGCATAGAAGGCGCTCAAAGAGAGCGCGTGGTTGGCCGGGTCGACCCGGTCGCGGTAGATCCAGCCGCCGTTGAGGCCCGCCGGCAACCAGCCTGGCGGGGAGAGGGATCCGCCACCCCTCAATCGACCAGGCCGTTCTCCAGGGCATAGCGCACCAGCTCGGTGCGGCTGGTGGTGCCGGTCTTGATGAACAGACGGCTCACATACTTCTCGACATTGCGGATCGAGGTTTCCAGCCGCCGGGCGATCTCCTTGTTCATCAACCCTTCGGCCACCAGTTGCAGCACGCTGGCCTCCCGGGGGGTGAACTCGTGGCGCACCGGGGCCGCTGCTTTCTTGCCGCCGCCCAGTTGCAGCAGCGAGCGGATCTCGGTGATCTGGCGGGCCATCTGGCCGATGTCGGCATCGGCGTAGCGAGCGGCTTCGGCGAGCAGCCGCTCCTGGCGGCGCACCACGTTGCGCACCCGGGCCACCAGCTCATCGGGATCGAAGGGCTTGGGGATGTAGTCGTCGACGCCGGCCTGGAAGCCCTCGATCCGGTCGGCAGTCATCCCCTTGGCGGTGAGGAAGATAACCGGCGTACCGCCGAGCCGTTCATCGGCCCGCAGGCGCCGCAACAGCTCATAGCCATCGCAGCGCGGCATCATCACATCGCTGATCACCAGATCGGGCAGCAGCTCCTGGGCGGCGGCCCAGCCCTGATCGCCATCGCTGGCGGTGCTCACCGCAAAGCCTTCATCTTCCAGATAGGCCTGGACAGCGTTGCGCAGGCCGGGCTCGTCATCGACGAGCAGCAGGCGGGGCTGTGCCGGGGGGGCGAGCGGCTCAGCAGCCGCCGAAGCCTGGTCTTCCGCCGCGGTGGCGGGCACGTCTTGGCTCATGGACCTGGCTGTTGTGCAGGCAATCTATCCAGGTCGACTCAGCGCAGGCCGCCGGGCAGCACCAGCTCCCTCTCGACCCGAAAACCGCTATAGCCGAGCTGCAGGGCCAGGGGGCGAAGGCCAGCCGGATCCTTGCCCGCCTGCTCAGGAAAACAGGCGGCCCACCAGACCAGATGATCGATGCGGTTGGCGGAGGAAATGGCTCCGCCGGGGTTGAGTTCCCGCAGGATCAGGTGGCGGCCGTCGTTGGTCACCCGGGTCGGCGCTGCGATTGAGCAGCGGATCGTTTCGCTGCGCACCTTCACATCGTTGGGCAGCTCCTCCCACACCTTGATCCGCTTCAATCCCGGCTCGGCGGGGTCCGGGGTGATGGCGTACACACCCAGGGCCTGGGGACCGCCCGGGATGGTGCGCTCGAACAGCAATGCCATCCCCGGTGGCCGGTTCTCGGACGGGATGCGGACCGCGGCTCCCTGGCCATGGGCGGCGCCGGCGGCCAGCAGCAAGGAACACAGCGCCAGTTTCACTCGGTTCATCGGATCAACCAGCCCACTGGGCGCAACCACCTTGCATCCTCTCAGGGTGTTGCCAAGGCCGGCGTAGCGAAGTCCTGGTGGGATCGGCGCTTGATTCTGCTGTTTCGTGTGGAGAAGGATGGCTCGCTCCAGCATGAGATTCTTCCACTGACTTCGAGGAATGAAGGTGTGGTTTTATGTCAGGAGTGGGGCTGAACGATCTTCAGAATTAGATTAACCCAAGCACAAAACTCGGTGATGATCCTCACACTTCTTCTGCGTTCGCAACACCTGAGGCAGTTTCTCTCCTGGGCTCATTCCATACCTGTGCTGGCTCAGCTGATCAACCGATTCGCCACCAATGCGATTGCCCGTTCCACCACGGCACGGCCCAGACCATTCAGCCTGTGGTCGCCGGTGAAGGCAGGGGATGGGGCGGATCAAGCACAGGATGGGGCGCCGCAGAGCTACGGGCCGATCTCGGAGTACACCTCCTGGCCAGCGCTCACGGACCGCACTTTTTCCGCCCGTCACCTAGCTCCAGCCAGCAAGGCTTCGATTCAGTCCTTGCCTCAGGATCTTCCCTACAACCGCGAAACGAAGCAGTGGGGATCGATCACCAGCCTGTTCGAGCGTCCCAGCAACGAGCTCGGTGAGGGGGTGATCCGCACCGATCGATCCTCGGTGTTGTTCCTGTTCTTTGCCCAGTGGTTCACCGACAGCGTGCTTCGGATTGATCCCAGGGATCGTCGCAAGAACACCTCCAACCACGATGTTGATCTCTGTCAGATCTATGGGCTCAGCGAGCAGGAGGCCCGTTGCCTGCGCAGCGGCAGCAAGGGCCGGCTGCGCTCACAGCTGATCGATGGCCAGGAGTTCCCGGATTATCTGGGCGAGCGCGATCAGGCTGGCGCTTGGCAGGTCAAGAAGATTTATCGGTGCGCTGGGGATCAAGCGGGCCATCCAGTTCCGGGGTGCGGCCTGCATCCCCACGGCAACACCGAATGGATGAAAGCATCGCTGCAGGGCAGCTTCGCGCCTGGCAGCCTCACGGAATCTGAGTTCGAGGGTCGGCTGGATCGCCTCTATGCAACCGGTTTGGAGCGGGGAAATTCCTCCGTGGGTTATGTGGCGCTGAGCCTGATCTTTCTGCGCGAGCACAACCGCCTGTGCACCGCCTTGGCTCAGGAGCCTGATTGCTCGGGCTGGGACGACGAGCGGTTGTTTCAGACCGCGCGGATGATCAACATCTGCATCCTGCTGAAGTTAACCGTTGAGGATTACATCAACCACATTGCCGGCCACAAGCTTTTTCTGCTTGATCACACCTTTGCCGAACAGCAGAACTGGTACCGCACCAACTGGATTGCCCTGGAATTCGATCTCCTGTATCGCTGGCACGGGTTGGTGCCTGATCAACTCACGGTGAATGGCTCGAACGTCAGTGCCAACGAGTTCCGCTGGAACAATGCCCTGCTCGAGGAACTCGGCGTAGCCAGCCTGATCAACAATGCCTCAGCACAACCTGCGGGCAAAATCGGGCTGGGCAACAATCCGAGCTTCCTGATGGGATCGGAGTATCAAACCATCAAGATGGGCCGCGATTTCAGGCTGCAGAGCTACAATGCTTACCGAGAACACTTCCAACTCTCTCCGCTCAAGGATTTCAGCGAGCTCACCAGCAACACCGATCTTGCCGATCGGCTTGCACACCTCTATGGATCCATCGATCAGCTGGAACTTGTGGTGGGCCTGTTTGCCGAAGAAGCGTCGGAGGGAGCCCTGTTTGGCCTGTTGATGCTGAAGATGGTGGCTTACGACGCCTTCACGCAGATCTATACCAATCCGCTGCTCTCAACACACATTCACACCCCCGAAACGCTCACGACCTATGGACTGGAGCAGATCGCGATCACCAAGACATTTGAGGATCTGGTGGCCCGCAATCTCCCTGTGGGCTCCGAGTTCCGCGCCACGCGTGGGGTGTCGGTTTAGCGCTGGGGTCATGGCAAGAGCCATGGGGATGAAACCAGTGGATTGGACAGGATCGCGCCAAAACAAATCCGATGCTGCTCGCTTCGGTCGGTGGCGGCGGCGCTGAGGAGATTTCATCCCTGAGCCTAGATCTGCATCACGTTCTGCTGGATCTGGGGCCTGTGATCAGAACGTTGTTTTTGCCAGCCCGTAGCAACGGGGCAGGGGGCAGGGGACGGGTGTGGATTGGGTCGCAACGGCGTAATTGGTAACAAGATCGTTGGGGTTCCTGGCAGATCCCACACCGGGGAAAACTCCGAAACCGCCAACAATGGAACTGAAAGGGGGAGTTGGGTCGATGAATCCAAGGGCCCAAACCACAGAAACCTACCGGTCCACACCACCTCCCTCCGTTTCATACGAAAACACAGGATTCACTGCTGCCCCATTGTCTTGGTTGAATCCGTTGCCGTTCGCTTGAACAGGGAAGCCTGAAGAGTCCTGGACTGGTGAGGCAAAATCCCTAGCAATAGCTGGGTCGCGCCAGCAAGGCAAATGCCCACGGTCGGCGGGAGTGGATAATAAAACAGGGGTCGAAGAAAGGCTGGTCTTAACGAACGTCACCTCAAATGAAGGGCGCCTCGAAAAATCCCTCAACACCCATGACAATCCTCAGTTAGCACGATACAATCTATAGAGTTCAACGTAGCTGAATGGGACAGCGTGGATTCTGGGATGAGGAGAGGCGAAC